>Ga0115566_10000231_pt1 | contig 48500 bp, 47 predicted proteins | sample COGITO_mtgs_1204_3_FD_87173 | JGI IMG/M metagenome (GOLD analysis project Ga0115566, IMG submission 87173) | Pelagic marine microbial communities from North Sea - COGITO_mtgs_120405 | ecosystem: Environmental > Aquatic > Marine > Epipelagic | place: Germany:Helgoland, sampling site Kabeltonne...
TACTTGGCGGCCCTCAAGCTTTGTAACCGCCCCAGGAATGGGTGATACAGCTCGAATCAGGTTGTGGACTTCTTCTGAGGCTCGATTCCAATCCACTTTACAATCTTCCCGGAAGATCTTGGGAGCGGGTGTTGCTAGTGTATCATCCTGGGGCTGCCCTTTAGCCTCACCATCGATAATCATTCGTGTGGTCTCGATGACCACTTGGGCGCCCATGATCATCATCCTGTCATGGACCTCTCCGGCGGTTTCATTCGGCCCGATGTCCATCGAGCGCTTCATGATAATGGCTCCGGTATCTACTTTGCTCCTCAGGAAAAACGTGGTGACACCCGTCTCTGTCGCACCAGCCATGATCGCCCGGTTGATGGGAGCTGCTCCACGCCAGGCTGGAAGCAGCGAGCCATGCAGGTTAAAGGTCGCGAGCCTTGAGGCAGCAAACACAGCTTCTGGAAGAATGCGAAAAGCCACGACTACCATAATATCAGGCTGCAGCGCGCGGATATCAGTCGCAAACGAATCGCTTTTTACGTCCTCGGGCTCAAGGATTGATTCAATGCCCAATTCAAGTGCAGCCGCCTTGACAGGAGTAGGTGTCAAAACCTGCCCTCTACCACGTTTTCGATCCGGCCCGGTGACGACTGCAATCGGCTTCAGGCCCGCCGCGGCAAGTGCACGAAGCGAGGGCACAGCAAAGTCTGGCGTGCCCATGAACACGATGCGTGGCGATATGATGGCGTCCTTTGAATTCATTCTGTCGAATCCCGAAAAAGAGCGTACGCTGTTCCCTGAAACCCGTTCTCCCCGTTGGAGATTCCGCTACAAAGCAATAACGCGCCCGCATGCAAAGCCTGCGGGCGCGTTATCAAAAGTGTGTCATCAATCAAGGCACTTGGGGGAAGCTTAATAAAGGCGTGTTCTTTCGTCCCAGACATTAAACAGAAGCTCGTAATCACCGAATCCCGTTTTGTCTACAAAGATGAACTGACGACCGATGCGTTCGAATACCCATATTTCGTACGGCTCGTAATCGAAGCTGTGTGGTTTCCGTCTGACATGGTCAGGCTCGCCGAATCGGACGAGTACAAAACCTCGGTCTGTCCTCCACCCCTCACGCACGGCGCCGTAATTACGGTTAGCTGCATTGATACGATAGTAGTACGCCTCCATACGCTCATTGCGGCGAGTGCCCGGCGTAGGATCCCTTTTCTCCCAGAAGTTTTCGAATCGCTGGATTCGTTCAACTTCGTTTGGGGCATCCTTGATAAAGTTCAAATCGCGCGGCTCCGCGATGTATTCCATTTGTGCGATGGCATCATCAATATCCTCAATATGATTTGCCAACCCATTCCACTCCACCACAAACTGCCGCTCGGTGCGATCCAGGACGTCGCCTGTTATGGGATCTGAAACAGCCAGCTCTATTGCGTAGGCTCCCACCCTAAAATCTTCGATAGGAACGGTCACAATGAATTGATTCTTGCTCGTATTGACGCCGATCGATTCGTTCTCCGTTAGGACCACATCCGTATCGACAATCTCTCCCTCGGGGACATCTTCTGGAATCTCTGAAAGAGAGCCATCCATTAGCGTTCGGCGAATTACACGGGATACGTCGAGATCGCGTGCCTCAGATGAATAGACCTCATAAAACATGCGGAATCCACCTTCATCACTACCAACACGGGCGTTGACCCTAGGGATTATGGTGAAGTCTGAGTCGTCGTACGAGTCGATGAGCGTTACATCCGAAACCGTGACCGCACTGTTCATTGGGCGAACTGTAACCGGCAGACTGCGAACATACGTCCTATTCGAATTGTGGTCAGACACCTCAAATTCGAATAGATACTTGCCCGGATCCAATGAAATAGTTTGTGTAGTAAAGTCGAATCGATCATCGGATTGGGTATCCTGATAGGAATTAACCGTAACCGATGCATCCCAAATACGAGACTGTACCAGGTTGCGCAACCGATCATCGTCCGACCAGACAATGGCATCGAGCTTGACTTCGTACCCAGCTGAAAAACCAGTCGCTGAGTTGACAAAACTCATCTGCGTGATTGGAACACGCGTGTAAATATCGACCTTCGGTGCATTTGACCCATCACCCATGCGGCCAGCCACCACATCCACCTCAAAGTCAGCCGTCACCATCTGCGCAAGAGCAGGACGCCACGAAAAACTCGATAGAAGTACAACTAGCAATACGAATCGTCCTAGCCAACGGGATCGATTCTGTATGGATATATGTCTTCCGTTGACGATCGTGATCGCTGCACCTGCAGTTGATAGTAAACCACGACGCTCCATCTACTTCTCGTTTCGGCTATTGTACCAGTTGGTCGTTCAATTCATTGTTCAGAGGCAAATCCACAGCTAGCGGACGCTTCGTCACTCTACCAAATATCGGCTTTCTTAGCGCGACAGTCCATCTCCCGTGAACAGACCGTCAATATTTACCTTTGAATGGTAGGGGACCGTCATCGAACCGGATAGACTGGAATTCTTACCATCATGCCCCAAAAAGTGCCCCTACAAACCGAGGACGATCGAAAAGCTGAAGATCTTCTATCCCCTCTCCGACGCCAATATATTTTACGGGAATACGGAATTCGTTCGAAATGCCAATCACGATACCCCCTTTGGCTGTTCCGTCTAGTTTGGTCAGCACCAGTCCAGTCACATCAACTGCATTGGTAAATTCCTGTGCCTGGCGGATGGCATTTTGGCCCGTTGATGCATCGAGTACCAATAAGACCTCATGGGGCGCGCCAACAACTTGTTTGTCCATGACGCGCTTAATCTTCGTTAGCTCGTCCATAAGGCCGCCCTTCGTATGTAGTCGCCCGGCTGTATCGATCAAGACTACGTCTATGTTTCGGGATTTTGCCGCCGCGATCGTGTCATAAGCAACGGCGGCAGGATCGGCGCCATGGCCCTGCTTAGTAATGGGTACATCAGCACGTTCAGCCCAGATGTCGAGCTGTTCGGTGGCTGCGGCCCGAAAGGTATCTGCCGCACCCAGCATAACAGATTTTCCTGCTGCTTTGTAGCGGGAGGCCAATTTCCCAATAGTGGTCGTCTTGCCAACACCGTTGACCCCAACCACCATGATCACATGTGGTGAATTGGGTAGCGGAGCGTCGAAATCTATCGGCTGGGTCGGGTTGTCCGAAAGCAGTAGACTCGTGATTTCATCTTTGATCAGCGTATTCAGATCATCAATAGACACAAACTTGTCTCTGGAAACCCGATCCTCCACCTGTCGGATAATGTCTACCGTTGTTTTTACCCCCACGTCACTGGTCACCAGCAGTTCTTCCAGATCATCAAGCATTTCCTCATCAACTGAATCCTTCCCGCGCACCATTTTATTCAGTTTCCCGAAAAAGGAACTGCGCGTTTTCTCAAGCCCTGACTCCAGGATTTCCTGCTGTTTTCCGCGGTTAAAAAGACCCATGCGATCACTATAAATGAATGGAGAGGAAAATGAGCACCGAAACAAGAACGCACACCGTGCATCCAGATTCGACACTTTTCAATGTCAGACGGCCGTCATTCGGGGGACTAAGAACCCGTTTTGGGGTCTGCAGGATCCGATGCAGCGGGATCCGATGCAGCGGGAGCGTCTCTGAGAATGGAAAAAAACCGGGCTATGTATCGAACGAACGAATAGGCTAGCAAAACGACCGATGCCCAGATACAGAACTCCAGAATGGGCGTGTCAGCTTTTAGAAGTGCGGCCAATGCCGTGATGGCCACGGCGGTTACTGCCACCTTGCCCGACCACAGACTCATCACGATTTTTCCGGTTTTGGTTCTAAGGATGGCTCCGCCGCCAAGAATAACCAGATCGCGCACGATCATCACGGCAATAAACCAAAAAGGCAGGCTTGGCTCACTTTCTCGAAAGGTCAACGCGGCGATCACCATAGCGCCGCCCACCTTATCTGCCAACGGATCAAGCAGTTTGCCCCAATCAGACACGGAGTCAGACCAGCGAGCAATACGACCATCGAAATAATCTGTGGCCACCGCCAGCAAGATCAGGATCATCATCCAGAACAAGGGACCGTCCTGAAGGATCAGCCACGTGACGGGGATAATCAGAACTAACCTGAACATGCTCAGCATGTTTGGCATCGTCCAGAATCGGCCGAGGTCGGATAGGGAATGGGATGTCGAGTCGCTCATGGCGCCAAGATACGGCGTTTCGATGCTAATGTGACGTTGCCAAGCCTCCTCTATCGTGAACTTCCGCTGCAGGAGGAATCAATAGTGCAGCCCCTTAACGGCTCTGGGGCCTTCTATTCAGTACGTGAACCTAGATCGACGGCAAGCGCAGACATGGGTCCTAACTGAATCGAAATATTGCCGTCATCGTCAACCATCACCGCCTCACATGCTCCTTTAGCGAGTCGATTGCAATACTCACCTTTGGGCAACAAAGTTGAAAGCGTGGTCCTCATTCAGACACCTCTTCGAGTGTCGTCTGTCTTTTTATGAGCGTTGGGGCAAAAACTGTATGAGTAACCGCTCCTGCTGGCTTCGTCATTCGATCCAATAGCAGCTCAAAGGCCCGAGATCCCATTTCGTGCATAGACTGACGAAGAGTAGTTAGGCCCACATAACGCGCGATTGGGAGATCATCAAAACCAACCACTTGCATCTCATCGGGCACAGAAACGCCAGATCGTCTTAGCGCCTCAAGTGCACCTATGGCTTGCACATCAGACGTTGCAAAGACGGCATCAGTCTGGCACCCACTTTCAAGTAGTGCCATCATGCCCTGGAAACCTGCTTCCTCGTTGAACCCATCATGATAATCCGTCGAGGAGACTTGAATATGACTATCAGGTAGTGGGTGGCCAGCTGCCGTCATACGGGAACGAAATCCATCCAAACGATCACTAGCTGGAACCGAATGGGGGTTTGCCATAAGTACGGCGGGTGCCTTGGCCCCCCTTGAAAGAAAATAGTCAGCCGCAATTTCGCCACCCCTCCGATTATCGGTCGAAATGGAATCAAAATTGGCGTGATAGCAATCCACTAAAACGACGGGAAGGTCACTTGCTTCTAAACGCTTTTCCAATTCTCCTTTGACCGGAGCCGAAAACAGCAGGACACCGGCCGACCGGCCCCGATGTAATGCCTTTTCAACTTGTCCTTCGATCTCATCTAACGTGGGAGCTGAATAGACGAGCAAGTCGAACGTCGTCTGATTCATTCGGTCCTGAAGTCCTTTTAAGACCTCCGCATAGAAATAATTGGTCAGCATCGGGACAATCGCCGATACGGTTTCCGTCTGGCGCCGAGCTAGGCTTCGTGCAGAAACGTGAGGTTGGTAACCGAGACGTGCAGCCACTTCTAGAACGGTCGCCCGAGTGACTTCCGAAACTCTTGGGTTGTCATTGAAAACCCTTGAAACAGTAGCGATCGATACACCCGACTGTTCAGCTATGTCGTAGATGGTTACTCCCACCGTATTCAATCACCTCTGTATTTGTAAGCGCTTTCATTTACCAAATGCGAGTGTAACAAGACCTTCCCTAAAACTCAACCCCCAATTCAGGGAATCATTCGAATCATGAATCGAGTTGGAGCCAATAGTCTCCGGATAGAACAGACCAGTACCGTAGGCGGCCATCAATCTTCAATATGTCACAGTTCGACATCGTATTTGCCCTCTCTGGGGACCTCAACCGTAACGCAAGGGCGCTAAAGCAATTGCGCAGCCTTGCTTCGGCTGGATATGAGGTACAGGTACTCCATCCTGGCGGAAATGCGCCCGATGTGCCACTCCCGAAAGGGGTAAGTGCTCTGAAGGTGCCTATCCCGGTGGGATCTGGCCCGAAATGGTTCAAAGAAGTGAATGAGGTATTTCGGCGGCATATGATGACATTCAGGCCCTCGGTATTCCACGCCTCGGACCTATATGTTTTTTCTGCTGCCCGCGCAGCCTCGCGTAAAACAGGTGCATATCTCACGTATGACGCCCGGGAGTATTACCCACATGTGGCTGGCACAACGGGCAAGCCATGGGCACGTTGGTGGTGGGCGCGGACTGAACGGAAAAACATCCGCCATGCTGATGCTGTGTTTACCGTCAGCGATTCGATCGCAGATGCCCTCAAAAGGGACTATGGTATTCCCCGTCCATTGCTTGTTCAGAACACACCGGATGTGGTTGAACCTGAAATAGCACCCTTGCCAACCATGGATTCCAGGGCCGGCAACGAATCAAGAGCTGACGAAGGCACCGAATTCATCCAGTCCGAAGAATCCCGGCCCACTGAAGCACAGCCCACCCAGACCCAGCCCACCCAGACCCACCCCACCCAAGACCGTGCCACTCAGGCCCGTACCACCCAGCCCGCTCACGACATCAGGAAGCTGATCAACGCTGGCGATGCACCCGTTATGGTCCATCTTGGTCAAATGAAGCGAGGACGTGGCGGAACGCAACTAATCGCTGCGCTGGCTTATGCCCCCACGGCCCACTTAGTATTCCTTGGCTTTGGAAGCGAATCGGATGCTCTCAAAACCTTGGCCTCCGAATCTCCCTATCACAGTCACGTCCATTTTCTTGATCCCGTTCCTCCTGATGAGGTGCGCGAAGTGATAGCCTCCTGTGACATAGGCATCACGATGCTGGAAGACATTTGTCTGAATCATCGATATGCTTTACCAAACAAGCTGTTCGATTATATCCATGCGGGGCTTCCGATTCTGGCTTCCAACTTAGACGAAGTGAGGCGCATCATCCACCGATATGACATTGGTATGACGACTGATGCCTCTAACCCAGAGCAGATTGGGCGAGCCATGAAGACCATGCTCAATAGTACCAGTCGGGAAACATGGAAAGTTAATACACGACGAGCTGCAGAAACATTTAGGTGGGAAATCGCATCTCACACCTTCCTTGGAGCCTTCAGAGCACTCCTGCCGGCAGAAATGTCCCGCAACGCCCTTCGCAATCCGTGCCCTCATGAAACGTAGCCTTATTCAGTCAACTCCCGTGATCCTGCTTGCAGCTCTGCTGCTGGCAAGTGCACCAAGGACGTCAATGGCACAAGCGCCCGATCAGGCCCCAGCGGATTCCACGGCGCTAGCTCCGATGCTCGATTGGCCAACATTTCCTGATGCGATGGCAAATGCGAAGGAAACAGAGCGCATCATCATCATTGACGTTTGGTCGGAAACCTGCGGATGGTGTCGCAAATTGCAGGCCGAAGTCTATACCCAACCTGACCTACAGGAGTTCGTCTTAGACAACTTCGAATTGGGCCGCCTAGATATCGATATCCGCTCGGACACATTGAGTTACAAGGGCTATACGCTCAGCTCACAAATGCTGTCGTCAGGTTTTGGAGCCACTGGGACACCGACTACTATCTTCCTTGAACCAGACGGCACATACATTACCCGTCTGCAGGGTTTCCATGCTTACGATGACTTCTTCGATGTCATTCGATTTATCGGAACGGAATCCTTCAGAGAAATGTCATTCGACGATTTCATGGCGACAGAAACACGGTAATACACTCGGCAGATTCGAACTCTGACCAGCTACTAATTCCCGTTTTGTGCTCCAGGTCCTTCTTTTTGTAGCATTTGATATTGATCCGACCTGCGGTGTCGCATGAAGAGCTGCCGTGCGTGAGAGGTTTCTACAGCGTGAAGATCAAGATCTGCTATGAGAATAGCTTCAGCATTGGCTGGTGCCCTAGATATAATTCGCCCTTCTGGATCAGTAATAAAGGATTCACCGGCAAAGGTCAACACATCCTCTTCTCCCACCCTGTTGGCGAGCGCCATATAAAATCCATTCTGAAACGAGCCAGCCATCAGCTCCGCTTCATAGACACCTTCAGGCCATTCTCCTACTGCTCCAGCTTGGGGAACGACTACGATTTCAGCGCCCCCTAGAGCAAGTGCTCTGAGATATTCGGGATAGTGGCGATCATAACAGATACACACGCCTATTTTGCCAAAACGAGTGTTGTAGACCGGCATTCCGGAGTCGCCCGGATCGTAGTAGTCTTGCTCGTAAAAACCATCATAATGGGTGATATGCATCATTCGGGTCACGCCTAAAAGGGTGCCATCGGCGTCAATCACCGGAGATGAATCAAAAGCACGATCTCCGTCCTGCTCAAATAGATTGATGATTATCACTACTCCCAACTCAGCCGCCAATGCTTGAAAAGCTTCGGTAATGGGACCCGGAATAGATTCTGCAAAACGGAATCGATCTCCTTTGAGTCTGTGCTGAGGAAAGAAGGTCTGAAAGGCGACTTCAGGAAAGGCGATAATCTGGGCGCCGTCAGCTGCTGCCTTCCGCGCATTGGAAAGACCCAGCTCTAGATTAGAAGCGGGATTGTCTGAAGCAATCTGCTGAACGAGGGCAATACGTGGCATGAACGTCGAAGTCCTATGGAAAGAGGAAAGGCAGATTGGAACGAACCAAAAACGTACAGTTCCCACTATCCTCTGTGGTCACTGCGCTGGCTGAGGCGAAGACGTTGGGCCAAAAGCTCCCGAGGCCAACTGCACTACAAAAAGCACGGCGAGCAGAACACCTACTACCTTGATTGCTCCTCCAACACCTGGGCTTTTCTCGCTTTCTATCGGAGTAGCCACCTGACTAAGCAATTGCGTGTACGTCGAATCGCTGACTTGATGGGCGAAAGGTGCATCGACTCCCGATGCCATACGATCAGCCAGTTGCTCAAGCCAGTACAGCCCGATCAGTTCATCAGTCTGCTTCGAAACACCTGAAATACGTTGGAATGTCCCTTTTACCTGGACGAACTTGGTATCTTCACCTCGTTCCGCGTTTACAGAGACGCGCATGAGCAGGTTTTTGAAGTCGGCGACCGGGGCTAATGTGTCAGCTAGCGATGACTGAATGCTTGATAGCGGAATGTAGTCCGATTGCACCAGGCCGATTCGGTCATTAGCTAACGTTATCGCAAAATTGGCTCGGACTAGTGTCGAGGTCGCCTGATCAACAATGTCTACACGATCAGCCATCGACGTAAAGGCAACGGTCTCTACTTTTTCAGCAGAAGCAACCGGTGATGCAACGCGGGTGGATGTACACCCGGCCATCAGAAGCGACCACGCTATGGTGGCGCCGATGAACGATTGAAACCGTCGTGAAAACACGTTTTTTAGCGGTTGTAAGAGAAAATGGTCCGTATCGAAGTGATCGACAGGTCCGAGGAATGCTTAAATCATCCGAGCGCTGACCAGCCGATCTCTACCAGCCAGGTCCTGTTGCAGTGCTACGTCCCGAAACCCTGCCACTTTGAAGAGTTCCTGCACCTCATTTCCGTACAAGGAATGTATCTCAACACATAACCAACCACCACTCTTGAGCAATGCCGGAGCTGACGAAGCAATGCCTCTATAAAAGTGAAGCGGATCTGTGCCAGCAAATAGCGCCATTTGTGGTTCATGGTCAAGTACTTCAGGTTGAAGTTCTTCTCTTTCGCTTTCCGGAATGTAGGGAGGATTCGAGATCAACACATCGAACGGCCTCTCCTGTTGGGAAGCGAGGTGTGGTTGCGAAGTAGAGTGCAGTTGCAAGGCAAGGTCGGTTGATACCATATCTCCCTCAACAAAGTGCACCTTCGCGTCCAGATCCCTCGCGTTCGCTCGAGCTATTTCGAGTGCGTCACGCGAAAGATCGACACCGGTACACTCCGTACCAGGACGCTCAAGTGCCACGGTGATGGGTAGACATCCCGAACCCGTCCCTAGGTCAAGCAGTCGTTCCCCCTTTCTTCCTGAAAGTGCTTGAATTGCCCATTCTGCCAGCAATTCCGTTTCGGGCCGAGGAATAAGCACACCTGGCCTTACGCTGAATCTACGTCCATAAAAATGCGCCTCACCCAAAATGTATTGCAACGGTTCTCGAGCTACGCGCCGCTCAATACATTCTTGTAGACGAAGCTGGGCTTCTTGAGATACAGTTTCATCTTGATGCATCAACAACTGCATCCGTCGAATTCCCATAATGGATTCGAGCATCCACTCCACTTCCCGTCGTGCTTCTTCGTTTCCTGCCTTTCGAAGTCGATCTACAGAGAGCCGAATAACATCATCCAGTCGGAAAATTATTTCCGACCCATCTGATTGGACGGACTCGAAACTACCCTCTGGATGAGCAGACGCCGAGACAGGGTCCTTACCCGGCGCTTTCGACGGGCTGTCAAATGAGGAATCGTTGGGGATGTGCAAAATTACCTAGGACTAATAGACGAACAAGAAATACGAATCTCCGTATATTCTATCTGCTTCTACCCGGAGCCGACACCCTCGATCCTCCCGGCCCACAATTGCATACAATGAGATTGGCCGGGATTTTTTCAAGGTAGTCATGTAAGCGTTTACATAGCTCCAAATCGAGCTGAATGGCATATTTATAGAGGAGCGTTCCTAACGATGGGAACGTCGCTACCTGAATTACACATCTATTTCCGACGCAGGAAGATCTGAATGACCCCTCAAGACCAACTAAACGAACTGAGCAGGAATCTCTGGTGGAGCTGGAATCCTGATGCCCTTACCCTTTTTAAGCGTCTGAACCCGGATGCCTTCGCGGCCTCTGGTAACAATCCGATCGTGGCATTGAAGCACGCCAGACAGGTAGAATTGGAAGATCCCTATGTGATCGAGCAGATTGATTCCGTTTATCGCAAGTTTCGGCGGTACATGGATGAGCCTGGAGGACGCGAAGATGCGCCGAGCGTATCGTACTTCTGTATGGAATATGGACTGCATGAAAGCATGCCTCTCTATTCCGGCGGCCTGGGCATCTTGGCTGGCGACCACACCAAAGCAGCGTCAGACGTTGGGCTGCGGTTTACGGCCGTAGGTCTGTTCATCCGTGAAGGATACTTCCGACAATATTTTGACAGCGATGGGATGCAGCATGATGATTACCCAGCCATCGATGTTACCCAGCATCCGGTCGAACCGGTTCTAGACCAGAACGGACAGCCCATCGTTGTTACCGTCCATTCTGGCGATGATCCAATCCACATCCGAGCTTTTCGGATAGAGATCGGCAAGACGAAGCTGTACCTGCTCGATACAGATTTCGCATCGAATCCCTACCGGTTTCGGTTTTTGACCAGGCGTCTGTACCAGGGCGACCGGAAGACCCGAATCCAGCAAGAAATAATTCTGGGAATCGGCGGCGCCCGAATGCTGCACGAGATCGGTATCCGCTCTGACGTCTATCATCTCAATGAAGGACATTGTGCCTTCTTAACGCTTGAGTTGATGCGAGAGCACGTAGAAAAAGGTGCCTCATTCGACGAGGCGCGTGAAAAAGTCCGCGCCCAAAGCGTCTTTACCACGCACACGCCAGTACCAGCCGGTCATGATCGATTCTCTCCAGAACTGTTCATGTCCTGCATGCATACGTTCCGAGACAGTTTGAGAATCTCTGACCACCAGTTGATGTCGCTCGGTCGTGTAAACCCGGATGACCCATCTGAAGAGTTTACAATGACAGTACTTGGCCTGCGACTGGCTCGCGCCGCAAATGGTGTTTCCAAACTCAATGGCGAGGTCGCTCGGCGCCAATGGCACCACATGTATCCGGATCGCCCCGCCGAGGAGGTCCCTATTTCTCATATTACGAATGGCATCCATCTTCCCACATGGGCTTCACCTGCGTCGAGAACATTTCTGCGCGTGAATCTTGGATCCTGGACAAATGACAGAGAAAAGCAGTCTACATGGGACCGTATTGACCAAGTTTCAGACCAAGCCATCTGGGAGTATCGGCGCAAACTCAGGCAAAATCTCATCGATTTTGTCAATCGCAAGGTTGCCCAACAAAGCCTTCCGCAAAAATCATTACTAAATCCCAGGGCGCTGACCATCGGGTTCGCCCGCCGCTTTGCCACGTACAAACGTGCGCCGCTGCTCTTTTCGGATATCGAACGCGTAGCTAACCTCTTCTCTAAGTACGAGCGAAACATCCAGGTCATCTATGCCGGAAAGGCTCATCCTCAGGACGAAGGAGGTAAGGAGTTTATTCGGACGATTTATGAACTGTCACAACAATCACAGTTTAAGGGACGTCTCATTTTCCTAGAGAACTACAACATGGAGATTGGCCGTATGCTGGTTTCCGGTTGCGATGTCTGGCTGAACAACCCGCGCCGTCCATACGAAGCTTCCGGTACTAGCGGTCAGAAAATTGCGCTACACGGTGGACTGAATCTATCGATTCTTGACGGCTGGTGGCCAGAAGGGTATGACAATGGCACCAATGGTTGGGCGATCGGGACCGATGCATCGCACGAATACATGGATCCGGCAGAGCAAGATGCTATCGATGCAGAACTGCTGTACCAGGTGCTTGAAAACGAAGTTTTGCCTCTGTTCAACAAGAGGGGGCCTGAAGGACTTCCGAACGATTGGATTCAAATGATCCGCTCATCAATCCGCTCTTTGACCTATCAATTCAGTGCGCACAGGATGATCACGGATTACATCGACCAGATGTACACGGAGCCGGTTGCCGAAACCGTCTAGTTTACGTTGAGCAGCCGCGGTCTACTTGAGCTGAAACCGTCAGTAGGCCGTGGCAACAGCAAGAATACTCGTCGATTCAGGCGGCCAGTCCTTGGCGGTTCGTCCAAAAGCGGAACTCATCTACTAACTGATCGAACGAGTCCAATGCAAACAGGAGCGGTTGCAGGTGCCACACCTCGTAGTCTTGGTTGATTACTGCCTCAATCGAAAAGTCTCTGACATCAACAGTCTCTGACAATGCATGTACGATTTCTTCTTTCGAGGAAATGATACCAGCGCCGAATACCCGTAGTCCTTCTGCTTGTCTGATCAGGCCAAATTCGATAGTAAACCAGTGCAGCCGTTCGAGATACGTCCGTTGTATTCCCGTTGCTTGAAGGGCCGTTTTGCCAAACAGATGATAGAAATCAGCGACGGCAGGTTCGGTTAGCATTGGCATGTGACCAAACATGTCATGAAAGCAGTCCGGGGCTGGCGTGTAATCCAACTCATTTTTTTCCCTGATATAGTCCGTCGAAGGAAAAACACGATCTGAGATCAGCTGAAAAAAGTCCTTTTCATGGAGCAATCCTGGGATGCGGGCAATGCGCCATCCTGACGCAGATTCAAGTCGTTCGCTGAGGTCTTTTAGCCCAGGAATACCGGTATCGTCCATTCCAAGAATGTCTACTCCTTCGAGGTAGGATGCACCTGCTCGACCAGGAAGTAGATCCATCTGTCGGTTGAACAAATAGCTCCAGTTATGATTGTGCTCATCAGAATAGATAGGCTTTCTGATTTCATTCCCGATCGGGGGAGCACCGTGTAAATATTGAGGTGTACAGCGCGGATCATTTCCGCCTTCTGCGGCGCGTTCGTAGGCTGACAATGGAGCCTCTTGCGCGGCCCCGGCATCTGCTGATCTGGCGTCGTTCATTGTTCGCGTACTCAATAGAGTTTCAGACGGACATCGGAGAAAGAATCCCAGATAGTGGAAAACAATACGTCGGGAAACGTCCTCTTTTGCGTCGAGTCACCTGAAGGTTAACAGTGTTATTCCTGATTGAATCATGTACGCTCAATTCTCCTTCAAGGTTCAAGGCCTACTCTGAGGGACCTATAAAACCTAGGTCCACTTTGCTATCCGAGCGTCACTCCCGATCCGATTCCATCTTACGTCGGGCAAAAGCAGCCACGATCATGAATCCAACGGAGGCAGCTGCGCCGGCCATAATGGCCTGATCCGATAGGTTGAACAGACCATCCATGATGAGCGCGACGAGTCCGAACAACAAGGAAAAAAGCGCGCCGAATAGGCAGGCCGTCCCAATAATGATGCCCCACGACCCCAGAAGTAGTTCATCCAGTTCCTGCATTAGAGAATCAGGCCTGCAATCATGAATGCTACGATGGAGAATCCACCGACCAGCAAGGCATACGGTAATTGAGTGTTGATGTGATCAACATGGTCCGAGGCCGCAGACATGGAAGAAATGAGCGACGTATCCGACAAAGGAGAAGCATGATCTCCAAAGACACCACCTGACAGGACAGCGCCCAGCATGAGTGGCATCGACAAACCCAGCCCCTCGGCCAGCGGCAATGCAATCGGTATTAGGATGGCAAATCCGGTCCAGGAGGAGCCAAGAGTAAAGGATACGAATGCCCCGACGATGAATATGAGGGATGGCAGCCACCAACCAGGCCATCCAGTCCCTACAACCCCTATGATGTAAGGTCCCATTTCAAGCGCCCTGGAGACCTGGCCTAAGGCGAAGGCAAGTGCCACGAGCGTAACCATTCCAATGAGACCACCAGATCCCTTCAAGACTAGTGCCATGGACTCGGTTGGCTTCATTAGCGCTTTTCCGTCTTTTCCAGACCCTGGAAGGGCAAACATGACCATTGCTGATCCAACCGCCGCGATAACAGCCCAAAGAACAGACGTAGATCCGCTGCCCTCCATGATGACGCCATCTCCGGTTATATACAAACCGATGAATATCATCCCAACCATTACCATAATCGGTATGATGAGATGCCTTCCTTTTTCAACCGAATCGTTCACTGGTTGCAGCTCTACTATCTCTTCTGCTACGAGTGGAATGGCGCCCGGCCGCAAGACCTCTCCCGTCGTTTCCGCTCGAACTTCAGCCGTCTTCATTGAGCCAAAACTCCAGCCGGTAATAGCCAGAACCAACGCAAAAATGATGGAGAAAATCGCGTAGAAATTCAATAGTACCGAGGATGCCAACAACCCTACAGCTCCATCCGTTACACCTTGCGCAGCAAGGAGTCCCAGCACAAATGCTCCCCAGCCATTGAGAGGAATGGACATACAGACGGCCGCACTTGTCGAATCACAATAAAAGGCGAGTTTTTCCCGTGGGATTTTCAGTTTGTCGAACAAGGGCCGGTTGATGGCACCAACGATAAGGCTGGTAATACTTGATTCGACGAAAATCACCATCCCTACGCCCCAAGCGAGTACCTCAGCTCCTCGGCGGGTTTGTCCCCATCCCCGATTGGAAGCCCATGTGATAAACCCGTTTACACCACCGGAGGCCTGGACCAGCGCGATCAACCCTCCGACCATCAGCGAAAATAGAAGAATGCGGACGTTGCCCGGATCCTCAAAGACGGCTACGAGCTGATCGATCAGTTCGCGAATACCGAGAATTGGATTGCCCCCAACAAGAATGGTGGTACCTAGCCAGAGACCTGCCAAAAGAGACAAGTACACTTCCTTGGTCCACAAGGCCAGGACAATGGCCAGGATGGGTGGTAGTAAGACGATCCATTCCATGGATTCAGGAGATTAATTCGCGGTTGTGCAGAATCTAAGGGAAAAGGGGGAGCTTGCACATCCTATTTTCTGGATCTACCGTTGAGGATCACTTTACTCGCTGCGCACCCATTCCGATGTTCATCCGTACCATGCGGCTGAAGCTGTCTTTTCTACCATCCTCATGGACGAACGGCCAACCTCTATTGGCGTCCCCCACATATACTTTCAGAAACCCACCTCCCACGCATGAGCGACTCTTCCAAACGGTTCAAGAATGCCATGGATGGTGCCTCGCGCTACACTACCACGGTTCTTGAAGAATTCCGAACCGGCGAGATCCCGGACTCCCTTCGGAGGGATTTTCGAGAGACCTACGATTTCTATTTGAGTGACGAAGAACGTCTGAAAATGGCGAAAATGGGCCGTATTCAACGCAGCCTGTTCTCTTCCTACTATATGATCCGCAGCCTTTTCCTTCGGTTAAGTCCAGCGCGGCGGTTAGTCGTCATTATTGCTTTTTTTATGGCTTGGACTGGGTTTTCGGGCGATGGGGATGAGACCTTCCTAGGATTTCTCATCATGTTTTTTGTTTTGGGTCTCGAGCTGAAAGACAAAACCATGGCACGAGATGAACTGCAGGAAGGCCGTGCTGTCCAACTTGCTATCATGCCCTCCTCCGCACCAGAAGTACCCGGCTGGGAAATCTGGTTCCACTCCACTCCTGCCAATGACGTTGGGGGGGACTTGGTCGATCACATGGCGCTGGGGGAGCATCGCCTTGCTGTCACGTTGGGTGACGTTGCAGGTAAAGGACTTGCCGCTGCGTTGATGGCTGCAAAGCTGCAGGCAACCATTCGAGCCATCGCGCCGGATGAAGACAACTTGTCCGAACGTGCTGGCAAACTCAATCGCATCTTGCGAAGGGACGGTGTTCCGAACCGCTTTATCTCTATGATTCATTGCGATGTTTCAACCGATTCAGGTGAGATTCACTACGTAAATGCTGGCCATCACCCTCCCCTTTTAATCCATGAAGATGGGTTAAGCGAACTGCAGAGAGGCGATGCCGCTATTGGATTAAGCCCCGACACTACATTCAAGGGACACGACGTCCAGCTTGGTGAAAATGACCTTTTTGTGATCTATTCGGATGGTGTCACAGAGGCTCGCAATGAAATTGGGCGATTTTATTCTGACGAGCGTTTCCTAGACTTAGTGCGTCATTGTCACGGAATGAGTGCCGCCTCTCTTGGTGAGCGTATCATTGAATCCGTGTCTACCTTTGTTCAAGGCGGCCCTCAAAGCGACGATCTTTCTCTAGTAATCCTTCGACGACTTCCATGAATCGAACACTAATAAGCTCAGGCGCTCGTTGGGAGCCACTAGTTGGGTATTCTCGAGCAGTCCGGGTCGAAAACCATGTCTCTGTTTCGGGCACAACGGCCACAGATGAAAATGGACATCTTGTGGGAGCTGGCAATGCCTACAAGCAGACGTTGCAGACACTACGAAACATTGAATGGGCGCTTGTCCAAGCCGGTGCTTCCATTCGGGACGTCATCCGAACCCGTATCTATGTGACCGATATCACGCTATGGGAAGATATTGGGCGGGCACACGGTGAGGTATTTGGCGACATTAGACCTGCCACTTCGATGGTTCAAGTAGTTGCCCTCATTGACCCGGATATGATGGTCGAAATCGAAGCGGACGCTATCATTGGCTCCGGCGCGTAAAATTACGTCTAATTAGACCCGAGGAACCCTCATCGCATTGACCGGTCAAACGCGACCTTATATATTGTTTGGATTCGGCTTTGTGACCCTTTGCAGGGTTTTTTACTTCTTTCCCGCCCGTAATGTCTCGTAAGCGCACCTACATTTTTGACAACGACGCCTGCTCGTTTGTTGAAATTCAGAAAACGCCACTGCAGAAAGCTCGTACGTTTCTCTGGATGGGAGCTGTATCTGTTGTCTGCGCAGTCGTCTTGATGATCGGCCTCGACCGAATTGTGTCGACGCCCGAAGAAATGGCCTTGGTAGACGAAAACACCGCCCTGCAGCGGCAACTAGAGTCTGTCAACAAGCGCCTAGATGGTGTCACCGACGACTTAATGCGTATTCGTAAGACCGATGATGATCTATACCGAGTCCTTCTCAATGCAAAAGGCATTTCGGACGACATTGCCCAAGTTGGGGTTGGTGGTACAGATCCCTACCCTGAGTTCAGCCGGTTCAGTTCCGGCACCTCCAGCGTTCTGATCGAGAACGCCTCAAAGATTGACCAACTTGAGCGCCTGCTACTTTTGCAGAGTAATAGTTATCGTGAGCTGACGCTCCTGGCTGAAGATCACGAGCAGCAGCTGACGGAAATGCCGGCCATTCAACCAGTCGACGGTCGGATTACTTCGGGATTTGGCATCCGTTTCCACCCAGTCCTGAAAGTTAGCCGCATGCATCCTGGTTTGGATTTCCACGCTCCAGTCGGTACACCCATTTACGCTACAGGTGATGGCGTCATTAAGGAAGCCAAAGCAGGAAGTGGATTAGGGCGTTACGTCAAAATTGAGCATACTACTGCGGGATATTTGACTATATATGGCCACATGTCCAAAATTGCTCAGGGCATACGGTCCGGACGGCCTGTTAAGCGTGGAGATGTGATTGGGTTCAGTGGCAACACAGGCCTCTCTGAAGCCCCGCATTTGCACTACGAAGTTCGCGATCTCGAAGGCAAGCAGCTAAACCCGCTATACTTTCTCGCTCCGTCTTTGACGCCTTCCGAGTACGAGCAGCTTCTCAAGGAAGCTGACGCTACCACATTCATCTTCGACTGACCCTACCGGAAGTAAGCCTTCGAGGCATTCTGGGATATCGGCGGAAGATCATTGGGACTAGGTTGCAATTTTGGAATGCAACACCTATTGTCCGATCCAATGGCTACCGACAAACTCTCGACTCATTAATGTACTGGACCCTAGATCTGGCATCGCATCTTGAAGATGCCCCGTGGCCTGCCACGCGGCTGGAGTTGATAGACTATGCTGAACGCACAGGCGCCCCGCTGGAGGTTGTCGACAACCTGGAAGCCATGGAAGACGACGGCGAACCTTACGAGAGTATCGAAGAGGTTTGGCCGGACTTTCCTACCAAGGACGACGACTTCTACTTCGAGGACGACTAGACCCGCTGGTCAGTTGCCAAGCAATCTATTTGGAATCGCGCTGACCGGAGTCCTGCTGGCCTTTGGCCTGCTTGTATCGCCCGACGTTCGCGCCCAGACGGCGCCCGACTCGGATAGCCTTCTCGTTTGGGAAGTGGGGTTTTCTGGCAATTCCTTTTTCTCAGCAGACGACCTTTCGCTCTATATCCGCACGCGTCGAAATCGGCGCATGATCGGAGTACCTGGGTTCACTTGGTGGAGATGGCTGTATAAATTCGGGGAAGGATCTCTTGGCGCAAATAGGGTAGGTCGAGTATTTATGGCCGCGGGTGAACCACCCGCTCTTCTAGATCGGACACTCCTTGAAAATGATGTCGAGCAACTTCGATTGTTCTATCAACGAGAAGGATTCCGTGATGCAACTATTGAAGCATCGGTCAACAGGCTTGAATTCGGAGATCGTATTCGTGTAGAGTTTGAGGTCCAAGAAGGAAATCCGACCCATATCAGACACTTTCGGTACAACGGACTAGACGATCTTACTGACAGAGAGAAAAGAGAGCTACGTAGCCAATCACTGATCCCTCTCGGGACAGCCATCGATGGTGATCAGCTGGCCTGGCGGGTCGAAACCCTCAGATACTCCGAGCCTCTACTCGTCGAGGAGCGTCAACGACTTATAGGGTATTTGCGAAACGAAGGCTTCGCGGACGTCAATCGAAATGCCATTCACGCGGTGGTATATCCTGTTTCTCCTGATTCATTCGACGTAACGATTGACGTAGCATTAGGGACCCGCTTCAGATTCGGAGATGTTGACTTTCAAGTTGCCGGCCCGATAGAAGGTGCGACCGTCCGAAGAGATTCCACCTACCTTTCGTCGTCTGAGCAAGAACAGCCCGGCGGTACTGTAAGCGCCTCTTTTATCGATGAACCCAGATTAGACTTCGATCTATTACGACGCACGCTCCAGTTCAGGCCGGGAGATCAGTTCAATCAAAGTCGTCTACTCGCAACGAAACGGCGAATCGATGCAACAGGAGTTTTCTCTTTCTCAGATATCGAAACGGCCACACCTGACTCGACCAGGCCAGATGCTATCCGCCTCGACCACAGCATCAACCTTCAGACCCGGGCCAGGCATCAAATTCGCTTTGAGACCTTCATGTTGCAGCGCAGTGGCGCCTTGGCTGATACAGACAACGAACTGGGTACAGGACTCGGCGTCACCTATTCCAATTTGAATTTGTTCGGAGGCGGCGAGGCGTTCACCATTCGCTCGACAGGTACCGTAGCAGCCGATATCGGAGGACTTGGAGGGTTCACTTCGGCGCAATGGGAAAGCAGTGCAACGCTTTCATATCCTTATCTCACATTCCCGTTTGGACGATTTGACCGATTATCTTCTCTCTACGATGCCAGAAGCCAGATCTCTGTATCACTACTGGCTGCCCGTCGAGATGCCCTGAAGTTGACTCTTCGAGGACGAGGCGGCGCTCGATATCGGTTTGAGTTGAGGCATACCGAGTCCCTCTCTTCCGTGGTCGACCTAGTTGACATCACCGTATCCAATCCGGATACCCTGGAAGGATTCAAGAGTATTTTCCTAGATGATGTTCTCACAGCGGTCGACGATCCAGTCCAGCAAGCGCAGATTATAGAGGATTACACTCGTCCTCAGTTCAACAACGCGTTACGCTACACCATTCGCTCTACGACGACTGACCTGTTCCGTCGAGAAAACGGACATTTCCGAGAAGCCTCTATCGAATTCGGGGGCAATATGGGCCGAGTGCTTGATGGGCTAGTCTTCTCTCCGTCCGAGGTGGAGGGTACTATTCCTGGCTTTGGCGTCTTTGGAGGTAGTGGGACGAACCGAGGCATGATCTATCGACAGTATGTTCGATTATCAGTAGACATGAGGCGATACAAACCACTTACATCGCGGAGTGTCTTGGCTTGGAAACTCATGACAGGCATCGCGCATCCGACAGGCGCATCGGATGTAGTGCCGTTCGATCGCAGATTCTATTCCGGAGGGGCTAATTCCATTCGGGCGTGGCGGCTTCGGGAGCTCGGACCTGGATCAGCACGCTTTACCTCAGATGCAGACTCGTTAGTCGTCTCTTCTGATGGAAGTAACATTCTAGGCGGCGATATCAAGCTTGAGGGATCGATTGAACTTCGCACCATTGCGATTCGCAGATTATTCGAAGCTAATTGGATACTTACCTTATTCGCTGATGCGGGAAATGTCTGGTTAGGACCTCGCAACCCAGGCACATCCGACGGCCGCTTTCGGTTCGATAGCTTTTCGGGAGATCTTGGTGTTGGTGCGGGATATGGCCTTCGGATTGCTTGGGAATACATCATCGTTCGCCTGGATGTTGGATACAAGGTGTTTGACCCAAGACGCCGAGGAGAATTCATGCCAGATCGATTTTCTGACCCGGTTTTGCAATTCGGTATCGGACACACGTTCTAAATTTTATACCCTCTTATCGGGACTTTCCCGCCCGGTCGCTGTTTCAATAGGCTAACAACAGCTTTCATCTCCCAATACGACTCCACACACGTGAAAAAAGGATCCATAGTAACTCTGGACATCGAAAAGTTTGCCGACAAGGGCAAGTCCCTCACCCGGATGGATGGATACGTGGTTTTTGTCGCCGGAGCCGTCCCTGGGGATCGAGTGAAGGCTCGGGTATTTCGCAAACGCAAGAAGTTTGCCGAGGCCGCGATCGTTGAACTGATCGAAGCCAGTCCCCTTCGTACAGATCCGGTTTGTCGATATTTCGGTACGTGCGGTGGTTGTAAGTGGCAGCACGTGAAATACGATGCTCAACTCGATGCCAAGAGGCAGTCTGTCAAGGAAGCGTTCGAGCACAGCGGAGGGTTTGAAAACGTTACTGTTCATCCAACGCTGAAAGCGAATGACATCTATCATTACCGCAATAAGATGGAGTTCAGCTTCAGTGCCGGGCGGTGGTTGACTCCAGAAGAAATCGCCTCCGACGAGAAATTTGACACCTCGTTTGCGCTAGGACTCCACGTGCCGGGCAATTATGCGAAGGTGCTAGACCTGCAAGAGTGCCATCTTCAGTCCGAGCTAAGTACTCGCATTGTAAATGCCGTCCGGGATCTTGCTAAAGAAAATGAGTGGGCCGCTTGGGATACACGCAATCATAGCGGCTATCTAAGGCATCTTGTCATCCGTCAGGCAGCCCACACGGAAGAGCTCATGGTCAACCTGGTGACCAGTCACAGAAATGAAGGGCGTATCGCTGTGTTCAAGGAATTTCTGCAGACCTCTTTCCCTGAAGTCACAACACTTGTCAACACTATCAACTCAGGCGTCGCTCAAACCGCGTTTGGCGAGGAAATGCATGTCGATTTTGGGTCGGGTGTTATTCATGATCGAATTGGAGACAACACGTTTGAAATCGCCTCCAATGCGTTCTTTCAGACGAACACGAAACAAGCAGAAACTCTATACAAAGTAGCTGCTGATTACGCAGCCTTTACACCAGACGACCTCGTGTATGACTTGTACTGCGGTGCCGGAACGATCTCCCTCTATATCGCTCCACACGTGAAACGCGTCGTAGGTGTAGAGTTGGTCGAGGAAGCCGTAGTGAATGCTCGCAGCAATGCCGAAAAGAACAACATCGACAACGTCTCCTTCGAAACGGGGGACATGATGAAACTCTTCAATGCTGACTTCATCAAGAAGAACGGGCGGCCCGATGTCTTGATCGTGGACCCTCCTCGGGCTGGGCTCCATCCAAAGGTCGTTCGGCAGATTGGTGAGCTAGCCGTCGAGCGGTTCATCTATGTCTCTTGCAATCCAATCTCTCAGGCGCGCGACCTGTCGTATTTGACGGATGTGTATGAGGTAGAGGAAGTACAGCCGGTAGATCTCTTTCCCCACACGCACCATATTGAGTCCGTCGCTAAGCTGCGCCTGAAATCCTCATGACGGAACTGGCCGGAAAGACCGCATTCCTTACCGGAGGAACGGGTTTCGTGGGAAGCCATCTTGCCGAGCGCTTAATCGCTGAGGGAGTCCGAGTGCGTTGTCTCGTGCGGTCTGACCCGAAATGGCTTGATGGAATGGACGTTGAGCTTGTGAGGGGATCACTGAATGATCCAGATAGCTTAGATCAAGGTATTGAAGGGGCCGATTTCGTCTTTCACTTGGCAGGACGAACCCGCGGGCTGAACTGGAGCGAGTTCGAACGGGATAACGTTTCAGGAACGGTCAATTTGCTTGAATCCGTCTATCGAAGCACTTCGGTGCAACGCACCATTGTTGCTAGTAGCTTGGCCGCAGTCGGGACATCTGACACAGATATTGCCGACGAATCGACGCCACTGAATCCTGTGAGTGACTACGGTCGGAGCAAAGCGATCATGGAAGAGCGGATTGCTGACTTCAATGATCGGATGCCTTTGGCCATTGTGCGCCCGCCTGCCGTGTACGGTCCTCGGGAATCAGATATCCTGACTTTCTTCCAGACTGTTGATCGAGGCTTGTGCCCTATCGTGGGAGCCGCTGGCAAGGCCTCACTTAGTCTTGTTCATGTTAATGACCTCATCGATGGCATTCTGCTAACTGCGCTCCATCCAGATGCGGCCAACCGCACGTGGTTTCTCGGAGGACCTGAGCAGGCAGCATGGGCCGAGATCAGAGATGCTGCCGCTACATCGCTTAATCGTCGGGTGCTGACACTGCGGATTCCACGCTTTGTGCTCCCCATCGTAGGTACAGTAAGTGAGATTGTCGGGCGCTTATCCGGATCATATCCTCCGCTAAATCGCGAAAAGGCCAAGGAAATTTTGCATGCGACGCTGATGTGCGATAGCTCAGCCGCCATGCGCGATCTTGGATACGCACCTAAGATTACTCCTATGGAGGGCGTGCCCTCTACTATTGACTGGTACAAGAAACAGGGCTGGTTGGCGACTCGCTAAGACGTGTAGTACGAAGAATCAGGTCCGCACCGAGACCAATTGTACCTGTATGACTGCATCGCCACCCTATTTGAAACCCGTAAGAATTGGCATTCAGGGACAGGGAGTGAGAATCCTGTGAGGTTCCAGTTCGTTGACGCTCGCCCTATACTGCACTAATTCCCACCATCCCCCGAATCCACGTCGTGAGCAACCTAGGTTTCAACACCGGTTACATCGAAGAACTGTATCGCCAGTATCTCGAAAATCCCGATAGTGTCGGCGAAAGCTGGCAGGAATTTTTCCAGGGCTTTAAACCTGACGACGGGTTCGTTGCAGCGGCTCAACCTGCGCCTACCCAAGCACCGCCAGCAGCAAACGTACCCGAAGGAGGAGTTCCACAAACTCCTGCTTCACCAGCTGAAGCTGTAAAGGAGGCAGCGTCCTACGCCGAAGAGAATATCATCCGTGGTCCGGCTGCCAAGATTGTGGAAAACATGGAGGCAAGCCTCGGTGTGCCTACGGCCACATCGGTACGGACTATCCCTGTTAAGCTCATGGCAGAGAATCGTGCGTTGATTAACGAGCATCAGCGATACGTGGGTGGAAACAAGGTTTCCTATACTCATATCATCGCCTGGGCCATCGTGCGAGCGCTTCGCGTATACCCGTCGATGAACACGACCTATCGCAAGGAAGCGGATGGACATATCCAGGTTATCCCGCATGACGTAAACCTTGGACTGGCCATCGATATCGAACGACGAGGCAAGCGAACCTTACTCGTTCCCAATATCAAGGCAGCCAACAACCTTAATTTTGCGCAGCTCCTGGGCGCGTACAACGACATTGTGCGTCGGGCTAGAGACAATAAGCTCAGTATTGACGATTTCAGCCGTACTTCGGCCACGCTGACCAACCCAGGTATGATCGGGACTAACCTCAGTGTTCCAAGGCTGATGCCCGGGCAGGGCGTCATTGTTGGAGTAGGCTCAATCGGCTATCCGACGGAATACTATGCCGTACCCCCTGAGATGATCAGCCAGACCGGGATTTCGCAGGTTATGACGATCACGTCTACCTATGATCATCGGGTCATTCAGGGCGCCGAAAGTGGAGCATTCCTCGCACACATCGACGAACTACTGCGCGGCGAGCATGAGTTTTATCAAGGCATCTTCTCCGATCTCAATGTCCCCTTCCAGCCATGGACATTGGCACAGGACACGACGCCTCGGGTTGGATCCACAGGTCGCAATGCCGAACTAGACCTCATCCGCAAAGAAGCTTCGGTTCTACAGCTCATCCGAGCCTTCCGAGTCAGGGGCCACCTTCAGGCGGACATCAATCCACTAGGGTATGATTGGGAGCAACATGCAGAATTAGATCCCGCGACATACGGACTCACCATCTGGGACTTGGATCGCAACTTCGTGACCGGTGGACTGGGCGGGCAGGATACGCTACCACTTCGCGAAATTCTGGACATCCTGCGCCGGACCTACACACGCAAAATTGGGATCGAGTTTATGCACATCTCATCTCCTGAGGAAAAGAGATGGTTGCAGGACCGCATCGAGCCAAGCGACGCAGAATACAGCTTTGACGAAGACGCCATGCGACGGATGCTGCAAAAGCTCAATGCAGCTGAGGCATTCGAAACATTCTTGCACACCAAGTACATCGGTCACAAGCGTTTCTCACTGGAAGGTTCAGAAACCATCATTCCGATGCTGGACCGCATCCTGTCTGACGCCGCTGAGCAGGGTGTTGACTCGGTTGTCATGGGAATGGCCCACCGAGGTCGTCTGAATGTGCTCGCTAACATCATGAACAAGCCTTATGAGGTCATATTCTCGGAATTCGAGGGCAACCTTGATCCGACTACGACCCAGGGCTCCGGTGATGTGAAATACCATCTTGGTTCGAGCAGCAAGCACGAAGCACCTGATGGACAGGAGGTAACAATTGCCCTCGCATCCAACCCTAGCCACCTTGAGGCCGTAAATCCAGTGGTCGAAGGCATGGTTCGGGCTAAGCAGGAAGCACGGCGCGAAGCTCCGGACAATCCTGATGGCGACTATCTCGATTCGGTTATTCCACTGCTGATCCATGGGGATGCAGCCTTTGCCGGCCAGGGCGTCGTTGCTGAAACGCTCCACATGAGCCAGCTCCCAGGCTACCGAACCGGTGGTACGATCCACATCGTGATCAACAACCAGATTGGATTTACTACGGGCCCGGAATCGGCTCGAAGTTCGACCTATGCCACCGATAGCGCTCGTATGATTCAGGCGCCAATTTTCCACGTAAACGGAGATGATCCTGAAGCGTGTTTGCGAGTGGCTAGACTTGCGCTAGAATATCGTCAAGCATTCAACAAGGATGTTGTCGTAGACATGCTTTCGTATCGTGTTCGCGGGCACAATGAAGGGGACGAGCCCACCTACACCCAGCCGACGCTGTACCAGAAAATCGAGGTCAAGCGCTCACCACGAAAGTTGTATACCGAACTGCTTTTGCGTCGTGGCGACATGAAGCCAGAAGAAGCCGAGCAGATGCTGGATGATTATCGGGCACGTCTACAAGAAGCTTTTGAACGTACGAAAGAGCTGGTTGAACGCGAAGAACCTGCTGAAGAGGAATTGCTGCGCAAACATGAATCAGCACCTTTGCCGACTGTTACAACCTCAGCTCCATCTGAAGATTTAGCTGCAGTGGTAAAGGCGCTCATCAGCCTGCCGGACGACTTCAACGTACATCCGAAACTGCTTCGCCAGTTCTCGAAACGAGATAAACTCTATTTCGAGCAGAAGCGCATCGATTGGGGGTTTGCCGAGGCATTGGCTTTCGGATCCATCCTTTTGGAAGGAATCCGGATCAGGGTTAGTGGACAGGATTCACGGCGAGGAACGTTCAGCCATCGCCATGCGGTACTGTATGACCAGAAATCGGGTGAACAGTACATTCCGCTGAATCATATGCGGGATGAGCAAGAACACCTGTTTATCTACGATTCTCTTCTTTCCGAGTATGCGGTCTGTGGCTTCGAGTATGGTTACTCGGTCGCTGCCCCGGACGCGCTCGTTGTGTGGGAAGCTCAGTTCGGAGATTTCGCCAATGGAGCGCAAATCGTGTTTGACCAATTTCTCTCAGCTGCGGAGTCCAAGTGGGGGCAAACTAGCAGCCTCACACTACTACTGCCGCACGGATTCGAAGGTCAGGGACCAGAACATTCCTCTGCACGACTCGAGAGATTCCTGCAGTTGTGTGCTGAGAATAACATGATCGTTTGCTCGTTCTCAACGCCTGCCAACCTCTTCCATGGTTTGCGTAGGCAGTCTCGTAAGGAGATCCGAAAGCCACTGGTGGTTATGTCTCCAAAGAGCTTGCTACGCCACCCAGCCGTTCTGTCAACGCCTGAGGAGTTGGTCGACGGGTCCTTCCAAGAAATAATTCCTGCTTCGAATAAGTCGGCCAAACGAGTCGTGTTCTGCAGTGGAAAGGTCTACTATGATCTGGCTGAAGCAGCAACCAACGAAGATGTTGCCCTTGTTCGCATTGAACAACTTTATCCGTTCCCTACGAAGGCCGTGGTCTCGGAACTGAAGCGGTTGAAAGGCGCCAAAGATGTTGTTTGGGTTCAGGAAGAGCCAGCCAATATGGGCGCTTGGTCGTTTATCCGAGATCTACTGGACGAGGCCATTCATGATTCAGGACTCAAGGTGGGCCGCGTGAAGTACGTGGGACGCCGTGCTTCGGCCAGTCCGGCTTCAGGAAGCGCGCACGTACACTCGGCGGAACAGCAGGTCATCCTTCGCGAAGCGCTAACGATCTAACGGGCTGGGTTGACATCGCACCCTATTGCTACCAATTACGACAGTTACGTACGGCAAATAAGAAAAGGCGCTCTCCAAAAGGAGAGCGCCTTTTCACACCTCTCTGATGATGCCCGCGGCGTATAAGGTGGGAACGCCTCGGGAATCGGCAGTGTATATTTTTTGGGCTACCTAGTAGCGCGGGCGACGACGGGAGTTACGAGCAGCCTTCTGACGGGCCAAGCGACGTTCTTCAGACGGTTTCGTAAATGCCATGTTGCCACGGAAAATGCGAAGAACACGGCTGCGGTTTACGGCGCGTTTGAAACGGCGCAGTGCGCGGTCAATAGACTCGTTATCCCTAACTTTAATACCTACGGGCACGATGTATCACTCCTGGAGTGTTTTAATTTTATCGAGTAAGCCTCATAATATACGGCCTTTCATCCTTTGCAAGCAAAGTCCATGACGTCAGAGAACCCGTCCAAACTGCTCATATCGACACAAAACCCCCATAAACTCCGTGAAATTCGTGCGATCATGAACAAATCAGACCTCGAACTGGTGAGCTTGGATGCGATTCATGATGCTCCAGAAGTGGTGGAAGACCGTGATACACTCGATGGTAATGCGTCAAAAAAGGCCGAAGAGCTATTTCAATTCGCCGGCTTACCTACTATGTCTGACGACACTGGGTTAGAAGTGGACGCTTTGGGGGGCGCGCCGGGTGTCCGATCCGCGCGCTTTGCCGGTGAAAACGCCACCGCGGCTGTCAACCGAGCCCTTCTTCTTGATCAACTCGAGGATTCGGACAACCGGCGCGCCCGATTTCGAACGATCGTCGCATTAACCACCTCTGAAGGCACCCGACTGTTTGAAGGCACTTGCGAAGGGGTGATCACCCGGGAGGAACGCGGCGATAGCGGTTTCGGATATGACTGCATCTTCCAACCAGACGGATATGATCAGACGTTCGCCGAGTTGCCATCGGATATCAAGAACGCTATCAGCCATCGCGGTAGGGCGCTTGCCCAGTTTGCCGAATGGATGACACATAATTCTCTTCCTGGCTAAACCTCCCAGCCCGATGATAGCACTAGTTCAGCGCGTAAAACATGCTCGCGTAACCGTCGACTCCAGGGAAACGGGTTCTATAGGCGAAGGCCTGTTGATCCTTCTCGGTGTTCACACTACTGACACGGTAGATCTAGTCCCTTGGATCACCTCTAAATGCGCCAATTTGCGCATCTTCCCAGACGAGGATGGCCGGATGAATCGCTCCGTTCTGGATCATGGTGGACGTATACTGGTCGTTTCTCAGTTCACCTTGTATGGCAACGCTGAGAAAGGCAATCGACCTTCTTTCATTGAATCAGCCCGCCCAGAAATCGCAGAACCGCTGTACGAATTGTTTTGTCAAGAGCTATCCCGACTGACAGACCATCCAGTTGCCCAGGGTGAATTTGGTGCCATGATGGATGTTGAGCTTCTCAACTGGGGACCCGTTACGCTTTCCATCGAACGAAGAAACCAATAGCTGGACCGGTTGGTTGGCTTTCTCCTTCCTTTTAAAAAGACCCTTTCCTTGACTCACACTGCCATGCCCCGCATCCTCCCGCTATTGCTCATAGCCTTGATATTGACTGGCTGCAAAACCGAACGACCCGACGGGTACATTCTCACGGACGGTATCATCTACACGATGGACGATGCCATGCCCGTCGCTGATGCCATGGCGATTGTTGATGGTAAAGTTGCTGCAGTGGGACATATTGAAGATGTCAGGGCAGCGCACCCCGATCTTCAGGAGCGCTCTGTTAATGGTAAGAGTGTCATCCCCGGGTTTACGGACTCCCACGGACACTTTATGGGGCTTGGTCTCGAAAAATTAAGTGTCGATTTACGCGGCTCCCAATCCATTAGCGATGTTATTCAACGAATCCGGGATTTCCATCCTGAGTTAGAGGCTGGAGAATGGATCAGAGGTCGAGGCTGGAATCAAGTCCTTTGGGCCGGGCAGGAGTTTCCCACCAGACAGGACCTGGATCAATACTTCCCCAATAACCCTGTTTATCTACGACGAATTGATGGACACGCTGCATGGTTTAATACAGCAGCTATGAATTTGGCCGGCTTCGATTCTATTCAGTCCGCGCAAGATCCGGTAGGGGGAGCCATCATTCGGGATATAGCAGGTGTCCCGACAGGTGTTTTCATTGACAATGCGATCGATATGGTGGCTCATCTTGTCCCAGGGTGGACCGAAGAGCAGCTTGATCAAGCCCTCACTCTTGCAATGGAAGAAGCAGCAGAAATGGGGCTAACAGGTATTCATGACGCGGGTGTCAATATGGGGACAATTGATCGCTATAAGCGCTTCATCGATGAGGACCGATTTACAGTTCGTATGTATGCCATGGTGGGAGGGGTTGGCTCAACGTTTGATGCTCTCTGCAACCAGCACATTATCGATTACGGCGATCGGCTAACGGTCCGCTCGGTGAAATTGTATCTGGACGGAGCGCTTGGTAGCCGTGGCGCAGCGTTGCTCGAGGACTATAGTGACGCTCCGGGAAATCGCGGACTGCTCTTCAGTGAGCCGGAAGAATTCTCCCAGGCCGTTCAGCGCTCTGTAGAGTGTGGTTATCAAGTAAACACGCATGCCATCGGAGACCGGGGTAACAGGGTTCTCGTTGAGAGCTATGAGTTGGCCGGTATCACTCCAGATATGCGCCCTCGTGATGAGCACACACAAATTGTTGCCCTTGAGGATATCCCGCGCTTTCAGAAGCTGGGCATTATTGCTTCAATGCAGCCAACGCATGCCACCAGTGACTTAAACATGGCTGAGGACCGCTTAGGGCCTCACCGCATCAAAGGCGGTTATGCGTGGCGCACACTCATGGACGCAGGCATTCCGTTGGCATTTGGATCCGACTTCCCGGTTGAAAAATCCAATCCCATCGAGGGATTCTTTTCCGGTGTGACGCGTCAGACCCAAGATCTTCTGCCAGAAGGCGGATGGTTTCCGGAGGAACGTCTGACGCGGGAAGAAACGCTAAGCGCTTTCACCAAAGGTGGTGCGTTTGCCGCTTTTCAGGAAGATCAGCTAGGATCTCTTTCTCCTGGCAAGCACGCTGATTTCGTCGTACTGTCTGCGGACATCATGACTATTGCACCGCCTCAAATTCTGGAAACGAAAGTGGATGCCACTTTCTTTGAAGGCAAATTGATCTACGGCTCTCTCAACTGAGTCCGACGGCTTGAGGGCCGACCCTGAATTGAACCACATAAGCTCTGATAGTCCCGACTTATTGACCGATTCATTCGGACGCCGTCATACGTATCTGCGTATTTCGCTGACAGAGCGTTGCAACTTGCGCTGTACGTATTGCATGCCGGCTGAAGGCGTTGCCCTACGGCCAAAAAGCCACATTCTCTCGTTCGAAGAAATCCTTCGCCTAGCTTCTTTACTGGTGGCCCACGGTGTCACAAAAATCAGACTCACCGGTGGGGAGCCGCTGATTCGTAAGGAACTCGTCCAGCTTGTGTCCCGGCTCTCGTCCCTAGAGGGACTCGAAGAGCTAACCATTACGACCAATGGGTTGTTACTCCCTCGGAAGTTGGATGAATTGAAAAGCGCCGGCATAACAGGGTTCAACATTTCACTGGATACGCTGCAGGAAGAACGCTTCAAGGAAATAACCAGGCGCCCGGGGTTAGACACCGTACTGGATGCTATCCGCATGACCGCCGATGCCGGTTATGACCCGGTCAAGGTCAACTGCGTTGTAATTCGAGGCTTCAATGAGGATGAACTCGTTGATTTCGTGGATATGTCCCAGCATCTACCCGTTGAGATTCGCTTCATCGAATACATGCCCTTTGATGGTAATGCGTGGAGTAATGCCAAATTCCTGCCCTATCAGGAGATGACGGACATCATTCAGGAAACACATCCTGCTTTTCAACGATTCGGTGAGTCCGATTCAGAGACGGCCAAGTTGTGGCGCGTCCCAGGGTACCAAGGTACGGTCGGGTTCATCTCTTCAATGAGTGATCATTTCTGTTCAGGATGCAACCGAATCCGTATTACAGCCGATGGAAAGCTAAAAGTGTGCCTATTTGGCGCTTCGGAAGTCAATCTTCGTGATGCCATGAGAGATGGGATATCAGATGAACAACTGATCGGCAACGTACAGGAGGCGTTATCCCGCAAGAAGGCCTCCCACGCCGGCATGGACGCCATCGCTGCCTCCGAAAACAGGCCCATGATTCTCATCGGGGGCTGATTGGTTGAGCTCACTCGTTTGAGCACACGTAGAGCAAACATTGCGCGCGTTGAAAACAGAACTGAGCCCTTCACCGCGCGTTCGACCACGACACTCCAAACAACGGTTCCATGGCTGAATTTACTCACGTACAACCGGACGGCGGCGTCAAGATGGTTGATGTTTCTGGCAAATCTGACACCATTCGCACTGCAGTGGCAGTCGGTCGTGTCATTTTGGGTAAAGAAGCCTTCTTGCAGGTACAGAAAAACTCCGTCCGAAAGGGTGATGTGCTTTCAATTGCCCAAATTGCGGGTATTATGGGTGCCAAGGAAACGCCTCGCCTGATTCCCCTTTGCCATCAGGTACAGGTCCAAGGAGTAAATGTAGAGCTTACCTTGATCGAAGCCGACTATGCTCTTGACATCCGATCCTTTGCTAAGAGCGTTGGCCCAACGGGCGTTGAAATGGAAGCGCTGACTGCCGTTAGTATTGCCGCACTTACCGTGTATGATATGTGCAAATCGATCACCAAGGATCTACGCATTGAAGGCATTCACTTGCTGGCAAAAACAGGTGGCGCCAGTGGCGACTACATGAAGCCCTGACCCACTGCCGCCCACAACGTACCTTCCACCGAATCCGACCCATTTTTTTACCCTCTGAATCCGAGAACTTGCCATGGAATCTTTGTTGACCACTTCTGGCCTCTTTCTGATCGCACTGATCTTCTTGAGCCTTGTCGTATTCATGTATTTCATTCCCCTAGGTCTCTGGATCACCGCGTACTTCTCTGGTGTCCGTGTAAAGTTGGTTCGAGACTTGATGGGTATGCGGCTACGAAAGGTGCCACCCGTACTTATCATCAGGCCGTTAATCACGGCCCACAAGGCCGGAATTTTTCTGACTACACCCCAATTAGAAGCACACTATTTGGCGGGGGGGCAAGTACAAAAAGTAGTCAACGCTCTTATTTCTGCGGACAAGGCGAACATTGACCTTAATTTTGAACGAGCTACGGCAATCGATCTTGCGGGTCGTGACGTTCTCGAGGCCGTACAGGTATCCGTCAATCCGAAAGTCATTGAAACACCTCCTGTCTCTGCTGTGGCAAAAGATGGAATCCAGGTACGTGCGATTGCCCGCGTAACAGTTCGAGCCAACATCGAGAGACTCGTTGGGGGAGCAGGCGAAGAAACCATCATTGCGCGTGTCGGCGAAGGTATCGTATCCACGATCGGCTCCTCGGAGACTCACAAAGGGGTCCTTGAAAATCCGGACTCTATTTCGAAAGTCGTTTTGTCCAAGGGACTGGATTCAGGAACAGCGTTTGAAATCCTCTCGATTGATATCGCAGACGTTGACGTGGGCGAAAACATTGGTGCCAAACTTCAGACGGATCAAGCCGATGCTGATCTCAAGATTGCGCAGGCCAAAGCGGAAGAGCGTCGCGCAGCAGCCGTTGCACACGAGCAGGAAATGAAAGCCGCTGTGCAGGAGCAACGTGCGAAAGTTGTTGCTGCCGAGGCTGAAATCCCACTCGCTATGGCAGAAGCGTTCAGAAAAGGACATTTGGGTGTGATGGATTACTACAACCTTCGCAACGTCGAAGCAGATACCCATATGCGTCGTTCTATCGGCGGTGGAGAGTCAGGAGAGAGCAAAAAGTGAGTCGACTTCAGCCAGTAATTTTTTCGACACTGGGAGTCTTTACCGTCAGCCAAGAGCTCAGCGGCATGGCCATGTCCGTTTTGCAGAACGCGGACCCCGAATTGGTAGCGGAAGAAAGCCTGTGTTTAGCAAGCGTCGCAACAGCCCGATCCATCGAAGCGTCGGCCGGTGAAGAGAAAGAGTGGTCAGACAGCCTGCTGGTGACGCCTTTCTTATACCGAGACTTCCTTGTGGGTACGGCCATGCTGGAGGCTGGTGATCCAGACAAACAGGAAGCTGGTCCAGACATCGGAGAGCGGCTAGAGCGTAAGATGGCCTTTTACGCGGTGCATCTGCCTGCCTCCACGTTGCCAACAGGCTCTGTCTTACGCAACGCACTATTGCTGTGGATGGGGCGAATCAGTCCACCAGGCATGTCCACTGGGCCTGAAGAGCGGCTAGACGCCTGTGGAGCCATAGAACGACTTCAGACGCACGTCCGGCTGCTGGCGGCTCATGCACGGCACGTGAGCGGGTCGTAGACGCCACGGGCCTTAGACAATGACTCTGGCGCTTAGGATGGAAGGAAATCCGTCTCTGAAGGCATCTTCGAAATACGCACAAGATCGATTCGGCTCGCTGTCGCGCGCAAAACGACAAAGCGGAATCCGTTTAGTTCGAATTCATCTCGCACTTTTGGAATCGTACCTAGTCGTTCCAATAAGTAGCCGGCCACGGTTTCAAAATCGCCATCCGGTAATTTCAGATCTGTCCGCTCAGACAGTTGATCAATTTCAAGACGACCACTGGCAATAACAGCTGAGTCGCTCAGAATTCGAAGCATATTTTCATCTACGTCGAACTCATCCTGGATATCCCCAAAAATCTCTTCTAATAGATCTTCTGATGTGACGAGTCCAGCCGTCCCGCCATACTCGTCAATGACGATAGCGATGGACGTGTTACTGGCGAGGAATTCCTGTAGTAGCTCTTTGGACAGCTTGGTCTCCGGTACAAAATTCGCTGGCCGGATCATGGCCTCCAAGGAGGCCGGATCGTGGAATAGATCATACGCGAAAGCAATTCCGACGATGTGGTCGATGTTGTCCCGATAGATAGGAATTTTCGAGTGCCCGGTGGACACAAATTCCTGTTGCAGGATATCGAGAGGCGTGTTCTCAGGTAACGCGAAGATATCCGTACGCGGCACCATAGACTCCTTCAGTCGAATCGTACCCATGGCGAATACATTCGACACAAGTGTACTCTCCTCCTCATCAAGGTCTAGCTCTCCGGTCCTTTTGCTCTCTTCTATAAGTAACTCAAAGTCCCTCCTGATGAAGTCAGAAAAGGAGTCAGAATCAATTTTCACTGCCTTCATGAGTGCCGTCGCCGTCCAACGCGACACTAAAATCATAGGAAGCAGTAAGTAGTACGTCACTTTCAATGGAATGGCCAGCCAAAACACAGCCCGGTTGGCAATCTCCCGAAGAATGGATTTTGGGATGATCTCCCCGATAATGAGTACCACAACCGATGCGATGATGGTCTGCACACTGAGTGCAAGCACACCGACGATACCCCCTTCTAGGCCAACGATCTGGCTGAAAAAGTCCTTTAGAGGTGCCTCGAGATAAAGGGCGACAAGGGTTGAGTAAATGACCAGAGCTAGGTTATTGCCAACCAGCGTGGTCGTCAAAAGGGTAGCAGGCTGCTCAAGGAAGTTGGATACGACCCTGCCGACCATACCGCCTCGACGGGCGAATACTTCTACCCGCAATCGGTTCGCGGCGACGAATGCGATCTCCGATCCTGAGAAAAATGCGCTCAAGATGAGTGCTATGATGATGAACGTGAGTTCCATCGGATTAGCGACTCATCGGCTTGATACGGAAGGTTGGTCTTGCGGAATGTCCGTTACTCATCGTCCCTTGAACTCTGCTTTTCTCTTGCCAAGAAATGCCTCAACACCTTCCTTAAAATCCTCTGTCTCGCAGGCGTTACCAAACAGGTCTGCTTCAATGCGCAGTCCATCTTCCAACGGTTGATCAGCATGCCTGAGCGCTTCGAGCGAAAGGGAAACCGCTATCGGGGCTTTGGACAGGATCTTCCCCATAAGTTTGCGTGCACCGGCCATGAGTTCATCAGATGCAAACACGTGATTTACCAAGCCCATTTCGTACGCCCTAGCGGCGGGAATCATGGCTCCGGTCAATATTAGTTCAGTAGCCAAACCGAGGCCAACTAGTCTAGGAAGCCGCTGTGTACCACCATATCCAGGTAGAATACCCAGATTGACTTCAGGTTGGCCAAAAACGGCCGTATCTGAGGCTACCCTCAAATGGCAAGCTAACGCGAGTTCGCTTCCACCGCCAAGAGCAAAACCATTGACGACAGCAATCACCGGCTTTCCAAGCTGCTCGATGCGATTGAAAACCGCTTGGCCTCGAGTTGCAAACGTGCGCCCTAGAGAGCCATCGAGATCGCGGAACCGTGCGATGTCAGCTCCAGCTACAAAACTTTTATCGCCTGCTCCAGTCAGCAATACACCACGAACGGATGAGTCATCTGCTGCGTTTGTAAACCAGTCATCTAGGTCCGATATCACATCTGCGTTCAATGCGTTCAGCTTATCGGGACGATTGATCGTGACCGTGGCGATGCCGTCATCAGCAACGTCAATTAAAAGCGTGGAGTACGACATGGATTTGAAAGGGACAATGGTAGCTTGAGTTGAAAGCCTGAATTCCGCTGAAAGATACGGCTCGCGGACCGCACTGCCGTTACCCGTTAAAACGGGATTCCTGAAGGGTCCTCAATCGCGGACTTTCTGCTCCTGAATATCTGCTGGCAGTTCAGTCGGATCCTCGAACGTATCCATCTCATTGAGCAGATCCATTGGATTGGCGAAGACCTCTTCAAGCTCTTCCACAGATGCTTGCGTTTCTTCCACTTCCGTAAGGAGCGTATCCAGCTGGAAGGAAATTTCCTCTGGATTCCTGAGCGTGAGGGACTGTTCGTGGATGTATTTAACCACATCCTCAATGGTCTCGAGCTGTGCTTCGATAATCTCCAGATTTTCCTGCCCCTTCTTACTGCGCTCAAGACGCTGCTCAAGGATGCGTAATCTGCGAGCTTTGATGGCTCTGACACGCTCTGAATCATCCACCATGTCCTTACGCAAAGCCTGGATCGAACGAAGAACTTCTGATTCCACGCCAGCTTGGGCAGAAAACTCATACCGCTCCTTCTGATAGAGAAGCTTCATGTACGACTCGAGGAGACCGTCAATCTTTTTGAGATGCGAGTCAAGCATACCTTGTGAGGCATAGCTGAGCTTGCGATAGTTGGCTCGGATGTCCTTTTCGAGCTTACGCAGACGTGCGTACCGGCGGCGATCAGGCGCGGCCAGCGTCTGGAATAGTTCTTTCTGGGACGGCGGTTTAGCGTGCTCTAACGCGCGGCGAGAGCGAATCGCTCTGCGAAAGCGCTCCTGCCTTGGCATCATTCCCAGATAGGCCAATTCGACGCCTGATGTGAATATCAACGCCACATCAAAGGGCCACTTTGCTCCCGTCAAACTCACCCCGAATGCGAGAAGCATCGACATGATGAGAAACGTGAGATTCCACGGATGCCGGAATGCTTCCTTGGTGTAGTTGATATCCAGTTGGTTGCGATTCAAAGTAGTTTACTGCTTATGCCCGAACACCCAGAGTGCCAGGCATGCCGGACGCTAGGCATCACGGCTTCATTCTTCCGATGGTTTTTTCTGGTAGATCGGACGAGGATGACTCCTTGGGAGTTGCACCTCCAGCCGATTCATTGGATTGAGACGATGATGCCTGTGTCGAGGTCCGTCCAGAATCTGGACCGGCCACATCACCTTTCATTTGTCGGATGAGCTCTTTGGCGCGAGCCCTTCGCAGTTCCTGATCAGCTTCTAGCGTTGCGGCATCTAACGCTTCAAGGGTCGAATCATTCGTATCTAGACTGTCGAGCGCGACATCGAGGCGGGCCTCTGAGCCTGCGGCGTCTGCCTGCAACCGGTAGACCATTTCCTCGTGCTCACTAAACAAGTCTTCAATACCGGATGCCATATCAGTAACAGCGCGGGTCACTTGAGACTTGCGCTGCATCTGAGCATGAACCTTCTTGATCTCCTTCAATTTCCGGAGATGGTTCTTCTCGGCTTCCTTGAACCGTTCGTATTCCTCGGGGGTCATTGCCACTACTATACCATCAGACGTCTGTTCGGACTGTTATCAGTTCTGTGACCGTTCGCGACCGATAGTTTTGCCACCGGTTTCTGCTTCCTGGTCAGACACATCGAGCTGAGGTTCTTCTTGCGCACCGCTCGTATCTCCCATGCCCATTTCAAGTTTAAACTGTTTGACCAGTTCTGAGGCCCGAATCTGCTGAGCATCTTCTTCGATTTGCATGGTTTCTGTATCGACAGAATCGAGGGCCATTTCCATGCGCGCCTCATTCTTAGCGGTTTGCTCCTGGATGCGATTGAGCATCTCATCATGGGTCTGATCGATACCCGTGACTTCAAATGACTCGAGTGTATCCGCAACCTTGGCCTGCCATTTGGCACGCTCGTGGGCACGAAGTGCGTCTTTGGCTTCAGCAATTTTGCGTTCTTTTTCCCGCATAAAGGCCTTCTTGACCTGCAGGGCCTTGTCATAGGCTGCAGAAGCATATTTGAGTTGCTCCTTCGTAGATGCCACGTTTTCACGGACACTTTCAAGACGCATCGCATAGCGCTCGGCGATATCATCGCGCCCAGCTTGGATGCCAGCCTTGATTTTTGACGTCACGTCTGCGAGCTCTTGCTCGTATTTCTTGACCTCTTTCTGAAGCATCATCACGTTGGCTTTCACCGTCGCGATATTCTCATTCATTTTCGGGACCTGATCATTCAGTTCACGAATGTTTTGCTCGAGGATCAGCTTTGGATCTTCGAGGGCGGAGATAGCACCACCAAAAATTGACCGGATGAGTCGGGTGAATCGTGACCAGATCGCCATGTCGTTGGGAATGTTGGGTTTGCGAGGGAGGGTTGATCCCGGCGTAAATATAGTGATTTTGGGCGTTCAACTACCCATTTCTCTTCGCAGGGTGCTAAAAACACCCATTTTAAGGCCACGGTGATGACCAGCGCGACTGATTCCTACGTAAAGTGAGCGCTACGGATTCATCCAAAGACCATTGGCGTAGCGATCAGTCAATCGAGAGCCCGGTTCAGTTGCCTCAGGCGAGAACGAAAATGCCTCTAAAATCAAGGAGACTGATGTGTCGAAACGATCCGCGGTAGACGCTTCAAGACGAGCGATTGGGGCGCCGGCCGCCACTCTTTCTCCCTGTCGTTTTAAAAGCCGAACGCCGGCGAGCGGATCTACCGGATCTTCCTTCTTACGGCGGCCGGCGCCTAATTCCACCATGGCCCGGCCTACTAATCGAGCATCGATCCGAGCAACGTAATCGGCTGCATCACTAGGTGCATGTATCAACAGTTCTTGCACACCTTCTTTGCGCACGGCCGGATGTCGAAGTGAGGACACACTTCCTCCTTGATGGCTCACCATTTGCTCAAAGCGGTCCATAGCCCTACCAGATGTCACGGCATCGATCGCCAGTGCGCGTGCTTCATCTAGATTATCGGTGCGCCCACCCGAAAGCAGCATTTCTGCGGCAAGAGCCATGGTGACTTCCACGAGATCCGCCGGACCTTCCCCTTGCAGAACCTCTAAGGACTCTTCGATCTCTGGCCAATTACCAGCATAGCATCCGAGGGGCTGATCCATGTCTGTCAGAAGGGCAACCGTCGGCTTTCCAAACTTCTCACTAACCCGAACGAGTGTTTCTGCTAGGAATCGCGCATCGGATTCCCGTTGCATGAAAGCGCCAGATCCATGCTTCACATCTAGAACAAGAGCATCGATTCCCTCTGCTAACTTTTTTGACAGGATTGATGCCGCAATAAAGGGCACGAATTCAACCGTTCCCGTTACATCTCTAAGAGCGTACATCTTCCTATCAGCGGGCGCAATGTCGTCTGTCTGCCCGATCATGACAAGACCGATATCCGCGAGCTGCTTTCGGTACCCTGCAATGTCCATGTCTACGGAAAAACCAGGAATAGACTCCAGTTTATCAAGCGTTCCGCCTGTGTGCCCAAGTCCGCGTCCGGAAATCATCGGGACAGGTACACCACATGCTGCCACAATTGGTGCTAAAGGAATAGAGACTTTATCCCCTACTCCCCCGGTGGAGTGCTTATCGACCTTGCGCCCCGGGATATCCGACAAATCGAGTACTCTTCCTGAGTTAAGCATTGCATCGGTCAGCGCAACCATTTCTTCGTCGCTCATCCCTTTCAGAAAAGCGGCCATCAAAAATGCCGAAACTTGGTAATCGGGAATATGGCCAACGGTATATCCATACACCAGTGTGGCAATCTCGAATTCGGTCAAGGCTCCTCCATCCCGTTTCCGCAGGATGAGGTCTATGATATTGATACTCGGATCGTACTGCATACGATTAACCTAGGGGCAGGAGGTAGACAATGCAATGATTGAGATGGTGTCAGGGCAGGCCAACAAAAAACGGGATGCCCTGAGGACATCCCGTTTCCAACCTGGTAGAGTTGCAAGTTGATAGGCCTCAGAACGATAATCGAACTGATGAGCCTTCGGCCTTACGCATTCATCTATCAACCGACAGACGGTGCAAAAGCGTCTACTCTTCGCCGGCCGGTGTGCTGGCTTGGCCCTGACGATAGCGACGGTTGAATTTCTCAACGCGACCTGCTGTATCCACAAACTGACGCTTTCCGGTATAGAACGGATGGTTCGTCGAGTCGATTTCAGACGTGTAGGTATCGCTATCCATCGTGGAGCGCGTTTCGATCGAAGTACCATCAGAGAGCTTGACAGTCAACTTCGTGTATTCGGGATGGATATCCTTTTTCATGCTGGGTTCCTCACGGAGGCGCGAAGGCCTTTACCGTTTGGTTGGGCTAAATTTGAGCAGGGATCGAAATCCCGGTGAGCCTAGAAAGATACAAAACCCCTGAAAGTTGTTCAAGAAGATTCGTTCAATCCTCGACCGAGTCGTTCTGGAGTTGAATCGGCTCAATTAGGCTTAAAGCAGTACGAATTCTACCTATTCTGATTACATACGGTCAGCTTACTTCCCATGTGTCGCCTTCATTAAGCAGATCCTCGAGGGAGCCTTTACCTCTTCTCTCGATGACAGACTGAATCTGAGCATTTACCTGAGAATCATACGAAGGACGGTTCTCCCGGAAAAAGACACCGAAAGGCTGAGGCAGATCTTCCCGCCAGTAGACTCTTGCCATGATGGTGGCTAACTCACGGGATGTTTCGTCGTAGACGAGACAATCATCGATCCCCCAATTTCCGTTCTCCAGATTTATTGTCTCAAGCCTGAAGCCATTCAGGCGAAGCCCTTTGGTGCCTCCCGCATACGTCAACGGCTTGCCATTCTCGAAAAAGATGGCCCGTTCCGACTTGGTAGCCTTTTCCGTGAAGTCGAAGAAAGCTTCATCGTTGAAGATGTTACAATTCTGATAGACTTCCACGAATCCTGTACCCCGAAATTCATGCGCCTGTTTGAGCATGTCTTTCATGTGCTTCGGATCCCGGTCCATCGTCCGCGCAGCAAACGAAGCATCCGCACCAAGCACAAGAGCGATCGGATTAAACGGATGATCAATCGACCCAAATGGAGTGGACTTAGTGACTTTTCCGACCTCAGAGGTAGGACTGTACTGCCCTTTCGTGAGTCCGTAGATCTGGTTGTTAAACATGATGATCTGCAGATCCACATTACGCCGCATGATGTGGATGATGTGGTTACCTCCAATCGAGAGGCTGTCCCCATCGCCCGTAATCATCCACACATCTAATTCTGGACGCGATGTCTTAATACCCGTCGCAATCGTAGGAGCGCGGCCATGGATGGAGTGCATTCCGTAGGTGTTCATGTAGTACGGGAAACGGCTGGAGCAGCCAATCCCTGAAATGAAAACCATGTTCTCGCGAGGTACGCCTAGTTCGGGCATCAACCGCTGGACAGTAGCCAGAATGGCATAATCACCGCAACCGGGACACCAGCGCACATCTTGATCGGAGGAAAAGTCTGCTCGTGTTGGCACGGATGCCCCATCACCACCAGGAGGACCCGCAGGTGCCCCAGGAGGCATGGTAGGGCGCTTTCCTGCTCCCGGTGGGAGGGTTGGCTTCTTGCCCATACCAGGAGGCAGGGTTGGTTTCTTTGCTGCTCCCGGCGGAAGTGTCGGCTTTTTACCCATACCGGGGGGTAGAGTCGGTTTCTTCGTTCCGGGTTTTTTTGGATCCTTCTCTGACATGATGATCTCCTTGGCGGATTTAACCTACCATTTCTGCAATTTTGCGCTGGATCTCGGACGGACCAAAAGGCCGCCCTTGAATCTTGTTCATGGCCTCGAAAGGCAGTAGGAAACGATCCCTAAGGATGCGAACCATCTGGCCATTGTTCATCTCGGGTACCAAATATTTCGAATACTGACTCAGCACTTCGCCAAGATCAGCCGGTAGCGGATTCACAAACCGCAGGTGAACGGCGGCTGCTTTGTGGCCATCGTTCAAGGCACGCGTCACACCGGCTTCAATGGCTCCTCGCGTGGAGCCCCATCCGACAATGATTAGGTCTGCATCCGGGTCACCGAAAATATCGAGGGGCGGAATCTCCTGTTGGATGCGCTCAACTTTTTCGGCGCGAATCCACGTCATGTGCTCGTGGTTGCGAGAATCGTAGGACACGTTCCCCGTTCCATCCTGTTTTTCGAGTCCACCAATACGGTGCTCCAGACCCGCGGTGCCAGGCTTCGCCCACGGACGGGCAAGCGTTTTCTCATTGCGGACATACGGGTGAAAGACCGCTTTGCCGTCTTCCTCTGCATTCGTGCCTGTGGCAAATGTGACGTCAAAGTCATTCAGAGAATCCGCATCAGGGATGAGCCACGGCTCCGAACCGTTTGCGAGATACCCGTCGGAGAGTAGCATGACCGGTGTCATGTATTTGACTGCAATCCGGCACGCTTCGTAAGCGACTTCGAAACAATCACCCGGTGTGCTTGCGGCTATGATCGGCAACGGGGCATCCCCATTTCTACCATACATCGCCTGCATAAGGTCAGACTGCTCTGTTTTCGTTGGTAGACCCGTTGATGGCCCACCGCGCTGCACGTTGATGATAACGAGGGGAAGTTCTGTGATGTGCGCCAAGCCCATCGCCTCTCCTTTTAAGGCAATACCCGGCCCAGATGTCCCGGTAATTCCCAACGAGCCGCCGAAGCTGGCTCCGATAGCAATACCTATGGCAGCAATCTCATCCTCAGCCTGCACGGTCATGATACCGTGGTTTTTGTACTTACTAAGAGAATGAAGGATGTCGGATGCTGGCGTGATCGGATAGGAACCATAGGTTAGCAATAAGCCACTCTTATTCGCCGCCGCTACCAGTCCCATCGCCATCGCTTGCACACCTTGGATAGCGCGATACCGCCCGGGAGGCAGGGTCGCAGGCGTGACTTCATACCGCGTAACGAATTGTTCAGTCGTTTCGCCAAAGTGATATCCTTTCTTGAGTAGTTCGAGGTTGGCGTCCCTGATGACCGGCTTCTTACCAAACTTGCTCGAGATCCATTTTCGAGCTGGCTCGACGGGTCTCGAATAGAGCCACAGTGCCAGACCCAGCGCAAACATGTTCTTGGATCGGTCGATCTCTTTTTGATTTAGCGATGAGTCCTTGAGCGTCTCGCGCGTCAGCTTGGTGAGTTCGACCTGAATGACGCGGTATTTATCCAGCGAACCATCCTCGAGCGGGTTCGTGTCCAAATTGGCCAAGTTGAGATCCTTGCGCTCGAACGCATTCGAGTTCACCAAAATCGTACCGCCTGCACGAACGCGCTCCACGTTGACCTTCAAGGCCGCCGGGTTCATGGCGACCAGCAGATCGACCTCATCGCCCGGTGTTCGGATATCAACCGACCCGAAGTGAAGCTGGAATCCAGACACACCATACGTCGTACCGACGGGGGCGCGGATTTCCGCAGGAAAATCAGGCAAAGTGGCCAAATCGTTCATCGCGTAGGCCGTAGCCAGCGTGAACTGCGTTCCGGTCAGCTGCATGCCGTCTCCGGAGTCCCCTGCGAAAAGCACTGTGGCTTCGGGCAGGGTTTCAACAGTTTTCGTACCCATGTATCGTTCTGGATGGGATGGTGGCGGATTTCCGCTGAGTGTTCAATCGGTTCAGCCGACTTTCTGGACGGCTCGCACCAGGTGCACAGCCCTAATGTAGAGTAAAATGTATTTTCTTGCGTACGTCAAGAGTGTACATTCACGAGAGGACTTTTTGCTGACGGTCTTTGTTCGACGTATTCTAGCGTCAGCGTCCCGAACCAACCCGGACAATCATGATTCCCTACACAGCTATAACCCGAGATATCGAAGTGACCGTCCGACCCATCTATCTGGATGGTCAATCGGACGTGATCGAGAAAAAGTTCGTGTTTGGCTACTGGGTACGTATTGAAAACCACGGACTCGAGGACATTCAGTTATTGCGCCGACATTGGCACATCACTGACTCCACGGGTCACGTCCAAGAAGTGGAAGGCGAAGGTGTGATTGGTCGTCAGCCTGTTATTGCCCCAGGCGAAATACACGAATACAACAGTTATTGCGTCCTTGAGACATTCACAGGGCATATGACGGGCCACTACACGATGGAGAAGGCTCGCGGCGAGCATATGCGCGTCGAGATCCCACGATTTGACCTGAAGGCGGCGGTGAACTGAAGCCGGCGGTCTAACTGGTCCGGTCCTAGATCATCTGGACAGATATTTCCAGATCGTCTGTCTTGATTTCGATACTCTGACCACCCATCCCTCGTTCGAACGACTTGATGGCGGCAGGCAATTCTTCCCTTGGCGTATCCATGTTGAAAAGGGTGTCTGCAACGACGTGCCAGTCTTCTGCGGTCAGAAAAACATCTGCTTTCCCGTCCTCGGCGACCATCGGCGCATAGCCCAGCACCTTATTCATGTGGTTCACTCCTTGCTGGCGATGGAGATTGGGGGGGATGTTGGTTCGCTCTTGCATTACCTTATAACTTCGGATGATGAGACCTTTCCGGGCGCTGATCTATCCGATGTTCAGCCAAAAGATCCTTCCTTTGCCGACGCTCCATGAAGCAGTACCTCGATTTACTCCGCCATGTCCGGGACAATGGGACCGAAAAAACCGACCGGACAGGCACCGGAACGCGCTCCGTGTTCGGTTATCAGATGCGGTTTGACCTTAAGGAAGGTTTTCCACTGGTCACCACGAAGAAGGTCTATTTCAAAGGATTGGCTGTCGAAATGCTCTGGCTATTGAAGGGCAGTACGAATATCAAATACCTCGTCGACAACAACGTTCACATCTGGGATGCATGGGCCGAGGAAAACGGCGACTTGGGCCCTGTCTATGGTAAGCAGTGGGTCAATTGGCAGAAGCCCGATGGTGGGTTCGTCAATCAGATCCAAAACGTTGTCGAGAGCATCAAGAAAAATCCGGACTCGCGTCGTCACATCGTAAACGCCTGGAATGTTGGGGAGATCGAGCAGATGGCACTCCCGCCCTGCCACATGTTTTTCCAATTTTGGGTAGCACCGGGCGCCGGCGAAGAGCGCGGCAAGCTGAGCTGCCAGCTCTACGTCCGCTCCAATGACCTATTCTTGGGCGCCCCTTTCAACATCGCCGAATATGCGTTACTTACTCACATGATTGCACAACAGTGCGATCTGGACGTCGGCGAGTTGGTCTATACGATTGGAGATGCACACGTCTACCTGAACCATTTGGATCAGATTGAAGAGCAGCTTTCGCGTGACGCGTTTCCGCTATGCGAGTTGCGCCTGAAACGCAAACCGACCTCGATCTTTGACTACGAGTACGAAGACTTCGAGCTAGTGAATTACCAGTTCCACCCGAGCATCAAGGCGCCGGTGGCTGTATGAGCGAGGAGTTAGAATTTTCCGGCGAACGTGGCCCTGAGATTATCATTATCGCCGCGGTTGGGGCCGAGAGCCGCGTGATCGGGAATGGGCAGGACCTGCCGTGGCACATCTCTGAGGACCTGAAGCACTTCAAGTCGCTCACCTCCGGATGGCCATGCCTGATGGGAAAGCGAACGTTTGACTCCGTACTCCATCAACTTGGCAAACCCTTACCTGGCCGTCGTAATCTCGTTTTGACGCGATCCAAAACCTGGCCGGAGTGGCCTTCGGTGGAAGTCTATGCTTCGGTAGATGATGCGCTGGCGGCCGCAAGTGATGTCGAGCGGTTATTCATAACTGGAGGGGCGACCCTATATGAGGCTTTTCTGGCGAAGGCTGATCGGTTGGAACTCACCGAGGTCTACGGTGACCACGAGGGAGACGTCTTCTTCCCCGAGTACCGAGACCTAATTGGCTCCACGTACGAAGAAACCCACCGCGATAAACGGGATGGGTATGACTTCGTGACCTACTCCCGACTGAAGTAGGCTGACTAGAGCCCTACCCGCGCCAGAATGGCGTCGATGCGCTTGAGGTGATATTCGTCATCGAAGCAAGACCGGATCTCTTCTTCGCTAAGATGCTCACGGATGGGCGCGTACTCCAGCACAAGATCTAGGAACTGACGCTCGGTTTCCCACGCCTGCATGGCTGGCGGTTGCACGCGATCGTAGGCATCCTCGCGCATCAGTCCCTTTTCGATGAGGGCGTTCAGAACACGCTGACTGTTGTACAGCCCAAATGTCCGCTGCATGTTGCGGCGCATATTGTTAGGGTACACCGTCAGGTTGTCTATGAGGCCTGCAAAACGGCTCAATGCGTAGTGTAGAATCGTGGTGGCATCGGGCAGAATCACGCGCTCGGCAGAAGAGTGGGAGATGTCTCGCTCGTGCCACAAGGGGACGTTTTCGTAGGCCGTGACCATGTATCCGCGAAGGAGACGGGCGCAGCCGGTGATGTTCTCACTGGTGACTGGATTGCGCTTGTGCGGCATGCTCGATGAGCCTTTCTGACCCTTACGGAAGGCTTCTTCCACTTCGCGCACTTCTGATTTCTGCAGTCCGCGGACCTCGACGGCCATTTTCTCCAGCGTTGCACCGACAAGCGCCAAGACGCCCACGTAATGAGCGTGGCGATCTCGTTGCAAGACTTGGGTTGAAACTGGAGCCGCTTCAAGGCCCAACAATTCACAGGTGTACTGCTCGACCTCCATGGGGAGATGGGCAAAGGTCCCGACCGATCCGGAGACTTTCCCGACGCGCATGCCTTCGGCGGCATCGACGAAACGCTTGCGGTTGCGTCGCATCTCGTCGTAGTAGAGAGCGAACTTCGCGCCGAGCGTCGTGGGCTCCGCGTGGATGCCATGGGTTCTGCCCATCATCAATGTGTGCCGATGTTCGTCAGCGCGGCGCCCTAGGATCTCAATCATTCGATCAATCTCAGCCAGGATCAGCTTGTTTGCTTTCTTCAGCCTAACGGACCACGCCGTATCCACCACATCAGAGCTGGTCAGACCATAATGCACCCACTTGCGCTCGTCTCCCAGAGACTCACTGACAGCGCGCGTGAAAGCGACCACGTCATGGCGAGTCACCTCTTCGATTTCGTGGATGCGCGCTACATCGAACGTCGCTTTCGCCCGAATCTTATCGACATCCTCTGCCGGGATTACCCCGAGCTTAGACCAGGCCGCAGCAGCAGCGATTTCAACTTCCAACCAGGCATCGAACTGAGCTTTCTCGCTCCAGAGTTCGGCCATTTCGGGACGGGTATAACGTGCAATCATGGGCTTTGGTGCGCTTTGGGGCTACGGCGTTCGGGGCGCCTGAGAATCAGAAGCTATAAAGATACCCTGTTTTGGCGAACCGGACGGTGAATCGGGGTGGAAGAGTGGGCTTTCGGGGGAATCTGGTGATCGAAGCAGATTAAAAGGGGTGGTTATGCAACCAGCAATATTGGGGTCAGCATGGCGTCGTGGATCGGTGTGGAGATCAGATCCACAATGCCGTCTCCGCAAACAAAGTGACGAATAAGCGCAAGGAGTGACCAGATCGCCCGAGTCTCAGGCCGTGTTTGTCACGGCCATTTAGCCGCTACACAGTCATTACAGTATATAACACTGAACAATATCGATTTTTTTGGACTTTTTTATGGCCTACGGGCCTTGGGTTTTTGACAATCATGAAACCGTTTCGGGAATTTGACCAAGGTCCATTTGACCCTACTTTCCAGTATGCCTGACGATCAACAAATCGTTTCCTGCACCCGCTCATGGGTTGAGGCCTTCGTTGTCGGACTAAATCTGTGCCCGTTCGCCAAGAAAGAGTTGGTCAATGATCGCGTGCGATTTGTTGTAACGGAGGCGGACAAAGAGGAGGATCTTCTGAAGGCGCTCGCTCAAGAGTTGGACCTGCTCTCGACAGACAATGCAATCGAAACCACGATTCTGATCCATCCTGCGGTGCTGCAGAAATTCGAGGATTACAACCAGTTTCTCTCATTGACTGATGCCTTGATCGCCGAGATGGATTTCGAAGGCGTCTTTCAGGTGGCCAGCTTCCATCCAGACTATCAGTTTGGAGGAACGCAATCGGAGGACGCGGAGAATTACACCAATCGGTCTCCCTATCCGATTCTGCACATCCTGAGGGAGGAGAGCCTAGAGCTAGCTATTGCACATCATTCAGCCATCGACCAAATTCCAGTGCGAAATATTGCGTTGATGAACGAAATGGGATCCGAACGACTAAAGGAAATGCTTGGCGAAACCGGTCCCTCAACCAGCTAAGCTTACATTGTGTGACGCTTGTCACGCAATGTTTTATAGAGCAGAGCACGGGCGCGAAAGATGTGCGCCTTGACTGTTCCCAGCGGCAAATCAAGCTCTTGAGCGATTTCCTCGTAGGATTTTTCTTGTTGATGGCGCATGACAATCACGCGATGATATTTCTCAGGAAGCTGATTGATAGCATCCTGAATGAGTGCTTTGCGCTCATCTTCTACGATATGACGATCCGGGCGATACGAAACATCCGGCAGCTCATATTCAACTTCGCCATCCTTTGTTTGGATGGGTCTGTCGATGGACATAGTCTGCAGTTTCTTCTTACGCAGGAAGTCGATCGTGTGGTTCGTCGCGATCTTGTAAAGCCACGTCGAGAAGGCATAGGCGGTCGAATAGGATTTCAGCGCAGAGA
>Ga0115566_10000233_pt1 | contig 48025 bp, 39 predicted proteins | sample COGITO_mtgs_1204_3_FD_87173 | JGI IMG/M metagenome (GOLD analysis project Ga0115566, IMG submission 87173) | Pelagic marine microbial communities from North Sea - COGITO_mtgs_120405 | ecosystem: Environmental > Aquatic > Marine > Epipelagic | place: Germany:Helgoland, sampling site Kabeltonne...
CTGCCATAACAGGGTTTCCAGCTGCACGAGCATCGGGGGGGATATTGGCTAAGGCTGGGGCGGTAGCGGTAGCGGTAGCGGTAGCGGTAGCGGTAGCGGTAGCGGTAGCGGTAGCGGTAGCGGGGACCTGAAGATTACTGCGCAGATTGGCAATCCTGCGGAATGCAGGACGAAAATCGTGCCCCCATGAACTGATACAATGAGCCTCATCTACAACAACCATGGTTGGTGACCTAGCGTCAAGAAGCCCGTTAAGTAGTGGCATTCCTATGCGTTCAGGCGCCGTATATAGCAGGAAATGATCTGACTCCCGGATTCGTTTGCCTAGCCATGCAGCAACACCTCTATCGATCCTCCCAGAAAGAGCAAAGCAAGGCACTCCTCGTCCAGACAAGGCCGCTACCTGATCCTGCATTAGAGAAATCAGCGGTGAAACAACAACCGTCAGCCCACCTAGAAAGATTGCTGGTACTTGAAAGGCTATAGACTTGCCGCCTCCCGTGGGAAGAAGCGCGAGCGTGTCTCGTCCCTTCAAAATGGACTCGATGGCCTGGAGTTGATCAGGTCGGAAATCTGCATAACCCCAAACAGACTGGAGAACCATTCTAGCTCGCTCAACTTCATTCGCTAGAAATGAATCGCGGTCGTTTATTAAAGCAGAATCAGGAGGGTCCGAATTAGGAATGTCAGAATCAGGAGATGACCATCCCCATCGCCCCCAATCCTTTCTGAATGTCCGAGGCCACTGTACTTGGCTCTTTACCATCAATATCTACTACAAGGTGAGCCTTTTCGTAAATGTCTTTGCGCTCACTAAGAAGCGAACGGACACGTGCAAGCAATGCCTCTCCTTGAAGCATTGACTCCTGTTCATCAAACAAAAGTGGTCTGGGTTGGCGAGACCTCGAAAGCCGCTTGGCAAGGAATTCCGGCGTCGCGCGCAAATAGACGATGACTCCTTGGCTCTGACAGTATTCGAGATTCCCTTCCTGCATAATCGTGCCTCCGCCCAAGGAAACAACAATCCGAGAACGCTGAGAATGCTTACGAAGTATTTCTTGCTCTGCCTTCCTGAACCGATGTTCACCAAGTACAGCAAATATGCCGGACACAGACATCCCCAGCCAGGACGTAACTTCCTCGTCCAGATCCACATGTGTATATGCAAGACACAGAGCGAGTCGTGGTGTAACCGTCGATTTACCGGATCCCATGAAGCCGGTCAGATATATTCTATCAAAGTCGGGCATTTGCTACCTTGTTTTCACCTGCTCACAGGCCAAAGTACACCGAACTCACCTTCTTCCCCAGCCACGTGTCGACCTACCGAATGGATATCGAGTATTTAGGGTCTGATTGGCATGGTTGGCAAAGTCAGCCGGGGCTGGACACGGTTCAGGGCGCCATCGAGTCCGCACTTAAAACCGTCCTAAGAGAGCACGTATCCATTATTGGCGCTGGACGTACCGATACTGGAGTTAATGCTTCGGGGCAGGTGGCACATTTCACTACCCAAGCGGACATAGATCCGTTTCGTTTGCTTGCCTCAATTAATGGCATCACTCCTTCTTCCATTGCCGTTTCCTCGATTAGACAAGTAGATGATGGGTTCCATGCCCGATTTGATGCTCGATCGAGAATGTACCGTTACCGGATTGGGACAACGCCGTTTGCCCTCGAATCAGCGTATAGATGGTGGGTGCGACCAGCGCCAGATATCAACCGAATGAATGAGGCAGCGAACTATTTAATAGGTCGACATGACTTTACCTCGTTTTGTCGAGCTCAGTCTGAGACGGAAAATAAAGTTTGTGACGTCTCAGAAGCCACTTGGACGACTGTTCTAGGTACCAGCGACCATGCTGATTTTATAATCTGTGCCGATCGTTTCTTGCATGGAATGGTCCGGGCCATCGTCGGAACGCTTATTGAAGTAGGACATGGCAAGCGCGAACCCTCAGAAATCCCTGCTCTTCTGGAGAAAATGGACAGGACAGCGGCAGGCTTCGCAGCCCCGGCTTTAGGCCTTACGCTCGAACTTGTTTCATACGATGAAAATTAGTAGCCAAAAACGATGCCTGAAAGAGCGGGCGAAGGCCCCTATAGTGCCGTTCAAGGTTTACTATCTATTGATTCAGACATCTCCATCACATGTTTTCAGGTGAAACGCGTACCTTCACGCATGGTCTAGCAGTGCGTTGCTCGACTAAAATGTTGCCACAAATCATATTGCTGCCAGCCGCTACTTTTAGGTACTCATTAATTGATAATCATGCGACGATGTCTCCTTTTGACCCTGCTCAGTGTGGTCCTTTTGTTAGCTGGATGTGATCGAGGATTCAGTGATGTCGGGAAGGCAGAGATTGAAGTGGTCTCACCTGACGTCCGAGAAGCCACTGCTGAATCTGAAATCACTCTAGAAGTAAATGTGACCAGTGTACGGGAGGTCACAAAAGTATCGATCGGTCAAATCGAATTAGTCAAAACGGGAGCATTGGATACCTGGCGAGCAGTAGTACCGATCGTTCCAGGATTAAATCGACTTGTTGTTGAGTCGATCGTTGACGACGGCCCCATTTCCAGCGATACGGTTGATGTCCTGAGAATGAATTGGTCATTTGAATCAAAAACTGCTCAACGCCCAATCCGCTTTACTACCGGTGGACATTCTGCTACTCTTCTCGATGATGGGGCTCTGCTTCTCATCGGTGGAGCAACACAACCTGGCAGCGGTGGCACTTTCGACGGATGGATACTAGAGCCCGGAGCTGTTCAGTTTTCGCCGGTAAGAAGTCAAACGATAGCTCCGAGAGTAGGCCATACGGCATCACTTCTTCCTGATGGCCGAGTACTACTTGTAGGTGGCGGGACGTTTGGGGATGTAGGTAGCGTCCAAGACCTTGTAGATATTGTAGAGGTGTACGATCCAGTTGATCAGTCGTTTACTCAGATTCCGGTTGTGGGCGAGCCTATTCGGCGAATGTACCATTCAACAATCGTTAGAAATCTAGAAGGACAGACTTTTCTAGTCTTACTAGGAGGAAGAGGCGACACACAATATGTGCCTCAGTCGGTGTTGGATATCAGAGAGGACATGCGCACTTTCCAGCTTGCCCAGGATACACTTTATGCATTGTCCCCAGCTGTAGGACCATTCATTGAACCTCTGGCTGGTCATACGATGACTCCACTGGATGGTGGAAATCCGTTCTTCGCCAACCGATTCCTCATCGAGGGGATTAAATTTGATTCCGAATTAAGCGGAACGGCTTTGACCATGGACTTTGCTAGCCCCGTGGGGATAGATGTTCAGGAAAGCATTGCGATGATGACTCCTCGATTACGTCATGCCTCAGTCCTCGTGGACGATGGTATCGTCGTCCATTTCGGAGGAAGAGGAGAGAACATATCGGACGTCTATAACGATGGTGAGATATGGATTGATCAGGCGAGGAAGCATTTTCGACTACCTACTGATCTCACAGATCGCATGACTGCTGCGTTTGGGCACTCAGCAACCATAATGGCTGATCGAAGCATTGCGCTAATTGGCGGATTTGACGAAGAAGGCACAAGTCTGTCGACGGTGGAATTCGTATCATTGAGCTTCTACTGACGGGAAGTCGTAGCTCTTGGCGAGTTGCCAAATCTAGCGAGTCTTCCGACATTGTCACCGCTGCCATACATGAAGCCAGTTGAATTGCGCATCGAGTCGGAAACCGACCACCTGCGACAGGTCATAGTTCATACGCCAGGTGCTGAGATGGATATGGTCTCCCCTCTTGACAGGGAGGCGCTCCTGTTCGAAGATATTCTATTCCTGAGCCATGCTCGCAAGGAGCATGAGCTCATGTGTGCAGTCTTCGAGAAAGTCATTGGAGGCGAAGAAGGAGTCCTACAGATTTCCACACTACTTCGCGAGTCATTTGATCTGGAAGACGCTCGTGCGAGTTTCATTGACCAGTTGTGTGAGGCATCGCATCAATCCAATCTTCGTGCGTTTGAAGGAGAACTTTCTAGGCTCTCCCCCGATCAACTTTGCCATTTTGCTCTAACCGGCTCTTCGCCGCTGCGAATAGAAGCAAGTCCGATCCCAAATTTGATGTTCATGCGGGATTTAGCGGCCGTTGTTGGGGACCACATTGTGCTGAGCCATGCGGCCACCTCCGCCCGTGCTCGTGAGAGTATCATCATAAACGTGGTCGTACATCACCATCCTACGTTTGCTGCGTATCGGGATAAAATCATTAAACTCCCGAAAGGAGTCACGTTTGAAGGTGGGGACCTGCTCGTTGCTTCCAAGAATACTGTGATTATTGGCAATTCTGAGCGTACGTCATTTGGTGGGTGCGTATCAGTTGCTCGCGAGCTTTTTGCTAGAACAGACATCCGGAATGTCATCATGGTGAACCTGCCACCAGAGCGCTCATGTATGCACCTCGATACGGTATTCACGTTTGCGGCTCCCAATGAATGCGTGGTATTCCCGCCCTTAATCGAGCTAGAGGGGTTGAATAACGTTGTTTCATTTTCTCCAGGAGAAGATCCTGATCGTATCCAAACGACGATCTGGAAGAATTTAAACGAAGCCTTGCAGGTGCTACTGGATCGTTCGATTACGTTTACCCCTTGTGGCGGCTCCGACCCACTCAGTCAGATTCGAGAACAGTGGACGGATGGCGCAAACCTATTTGCAGTAGCTCCAGGTGTTGTTCTCGGTTACGAGCGTAACCAACGTACTTTTGACGAAATGGCTCGCATCGGATATCGCGTAGTCTCCTCTGAGGGCTTTCTCTCTTACTACCAGACGAGTGATTTCCTTCATGGCGAAAAAATCGCGATTAAACTGGATGGATACGAACTTTCTCGTGGCAGGGGCGGGCCTCGTTGTATGACCATGCCGATCTCTAGACTGAATTATAGCTGATGGCGCTTGAAGACATGGTGGCGGATCACCGCCGATGGATGAAGATGGCCATACGGGAAGCCGAAAAAGCTCTCGATGAAGGCGAAGTACCCGTTGGCGCTATTGTCGTACATGGAGGACAAGTCGTAGGTAGAGGACACAACCAGGTAGAGCGACTGTCAGATCCGACTGCACATGCGGAGATCATTGCCATTACCGCCGCGTGTGACCGCCTGCGAGACAAGTTTCTCACAGAGGCAACCCTGTATGTCACTCTGGAGCCCTGTCCAATGTGTGCGGGAGCTATCACCTTGGCTCGTTTAAAGCGTGTCGTTTATGGTGCGTTTGACGAAAAAGCTGGAGCAGCATCGACTCTGTATAACATTCCTCAGGATCCACGGTTAAATCACTATGTCGACCTGGTTTCCGGAGTGGAAGAACAAGTATGTGCTTCTCTTCTGACTTCGTTTTTCAGAAAAAAGAGAAACAAAGACTTGCCGCAATCAACGCAGTAACGATGGGGGTCAGGAGCCCTTGTCTTTGGGACGTCCCCAGCGCCTTGGCTAGAATTGATAAAGAGAGTTAATGACTACATCAGCCCCAACTCCCAACTTAGAAACGGACGTCATCATCGTAGGTGCAGGTCCTGTGGGTCTTGCATGTGCAATTGAAGTTGGTCGCACAGGAAAGCGATGTCTCGTCGTGGACAAGGGAGCCTTAGTCAACTCACTTACTGGATATCCGACGAATATGGAGTTTTTTTCAACTCCAGACTTGATTGAAATTGGTGGGTATCCATTGGTTAGCTCTCGATATAAACCTATCAGAGAAGAGGCTATAGATTATTATCGACGTGTGGCATCCAAAGAGAAACTACGTCTTCTGCTGTATGAAAGCGTCGAGGACCTTTCAGGTGAAAAAGAAAACTTCACTATTAAGACAAGTAAACGGACCATTTCATGTAAAGCCGTCGTGATCGCGACCGGTTTTTTCGACCAGCCAAACCTACTTAATATTCCTGGTGAAGACCTTCCCCATGTTTCTCACTATTTCAGGGAGGCGTTTACTTTCACTGGACGCAACGTATGCATTGTAGGCGCCAAAAACTCTGCTGCACTGGCTGCACTCCAGTGTCATCGGAGAGGCGCGCACGTAACAATGATCATCCGCGGTGAACAAGTAGGTCCGAACGTTAAATACTGGATTAGACCAGACCTCATGAACAGAATTGAGGAGGGATCGATCAATGCACTATTCAATTCTACAATCACCCACATTCGTGAGTCTGAAGTAGACATCCAGAGTCCTGAAGGTGCAAAAACTTTGTCTTGCGATGTTCTTCTTGCTTTGACAGGATACCATCCAGATTACACACTTCTAAAGAAATTGTCTGTCGACATAGCTGATGACCACGCTGCAACACCGTTATATAACGAGGAAACATTTGAGTCCTCCCGCCCGGGCGTATTTCTGGCCGGAACGGTATGTGGAGGACGGCATACGAGTCGTTGGTTTATCGAGAACGGGCGCCATCATGCAAAATGCATAGCGAATGCCCTTGCCTAGTAAATCGATTAGGGGCATCCTTTATCGTCGCCCTCCCAACCAGTCCGAGTAATCGCATCAACGACTTCGAACGATGATTTGGACCGTTCATACCCGATCTGATCTCTCCATAATAGGCCTGTTGCTGGGTATTTGCCTGACCCTATGCGATGCAAAGAGCGGAGCTGCACAACGTTATGACGAAGTTGCCTCAACTGCCGGGCTTAATACGGCATGGGAAGGAAACGGAGTTGCTGTCGCGGATTATGACCGTGATGGAGACCTTGATCTCTACTATGTATCCAGAAAATCCCAAAATGCTCTTGATTCGCGTTCGTGGAACAGACTCTTCCAGAATCAGGGCGATGGGACATTTATTGATGTTACTATTTCAGCTGGTGTTAGGGCTGATTTCTTGCCAGAAGTTGGAATTCATCAGTTTGGAAGTAAAGTGTCCGCGTCATGGGCGGACTACGACAACGATGGGGATCCGGATTTATTTCTTGCAAATGTCGGCCCAGAAGTCCTGTTCAGAAATAATGGTGATGGTACATTTACCGATGTCGCTAATCAGGCAGGATTACAGGTCGTCGAGCAGGCCGATAATGAAGCAGAAAATGTCGGCGGGTTGTGGTGGGATTATGATGTTGACGGTTTCTTAGACCTGTATATCAGTTCATGGACTGGCAATAATAGATTTTATCGCAATTCAGGAGATGGTACGTTCGAAGACCTAAGTACTGAAACTGGTTTAGGGCTGGCAGACAGTACTTGGATGGCGATGCCCTATGATTTCAATACAGATGGTCTTCCCGATCTTTATCTAGCAAACGATTTTGGACCGAACCAACTCTTCTTGAATCAGGGGGGTAATCAATTTTTGGAGGCAACGGCAGAGTTTGGCCTTTATGACGCCGGAGAAAGCATGGGTATCGCCTTTGGCGATGTAAACCACGATTCTTTCCCCGAACTGTTCATAACCAACAACACTGCTGCACGCAGATATTTCAACTCCTTTTTCCTAGCCCGTCCAGGGCTTCCCTATCAAGAATCAGCCGTAGCTTTTGGACTCGAGGATACAAATTGGGGTTGGGGTACAGAGTTTTTTGACGCCGATAATGATGGCGATCTAGACCTGTTTGCTGTAAACGGAGCTTTCCTAGAAAACGATACTCCAAACCGCTTGTTTAAGAACCTATTCCTGGAAGATGGCCTGCTTTCATTCGACGATATTTCGGAATCATCGCGTACCGACGGCCGGGCAGAAAGCCATGGTCTTGTTGTTTTTGATCTAGAGAACGACGGGGACCTCGATATGCTAGTGTCCAATTATAGCGAACCGGTATACCTTCTTCGCAACCGTGGCGTCATCGGAAAATGGTTTAAGGTGGATCTAGAAGGCACTCTATCAAACCGAGACGGATTGGGGGCCAGTCTTATGCTACGATCAGGAGGCGTAACAATGTATCGGGAAAACGATGCTATAGATTTTCTCGGCCAAAGTATCCAACCCGTTCACTTTGGTCTTGGCACAGTTTCGCAGGTCGATGAACTACATATTAAGTGGCCAAGTGGTCGGGTGGATACGTGGTTAAACTTGAGTATAAATCAGATTTTTCGGGCCGTTGAGGGGTCTGGAATAGGTGTTGACGTCGAATCACCCGATAGTCGGGTACCAAATTATGGGATATCCAATTCGATGCTTAAAACGTATCCCATGCCTGCCTTGGATAACGTAACCATTCAATATGAAAACAGTGAAGACCACGAAAAGGAGCTATCTGTGTTTACCATCTCGGGGCAGGAAGTCCTTTCTCTTCAAATCCCTCCCCCTTCATCAATCCTAACGGAAGTCAAACTAGATGTGAGTGAACTGCCCAATGGGCTTTATCTCATTAGACTCGCTGGAAATCGTGGCACTTCAATCGGAACAGGAAGCTTCCTCGTTCTTCGTTAAGAGAAGAGGTACATCACAACGCCTGGAGAATCTGACTTGCAAGAGGATGATTTGGCGACAATGCGATCGCTTTCTGAGCAGCAATCCGAGCGTCATCGAATCTTTCAGCTCTAAAGAACGCCAATCCTAGCTTCGCTTGGATATCTGATAGATTAGGGTTTAGCTGAATTGCAATTGAAAGCATCTCAATTGCTTTAGCATTCTCCTCGAGATTAAGATAAAGCGTTCCAAGATTCTCAAAAGACTCAACATGATCCTTATCTCGTAAAACAGAGGTCTCTAAGATCTCCTGTGCTTCATCCAACCGTTCTTGCTGAAGCAGAATGAGGCCTAAATTACTCATCGTAGGGCCCGAGAGGGGATCTAGCATTAAGGCTTGCTCAAGTGTTTCCTTTGCTGCGTCCAGTTTTCCTTGTTGCAACTGAAGAGTGCCTAGATTATACCAACCAAGAGCGTTCCAAGACTCGTTTGAAATAACTTCTCTGTAAGCACTTTCAGCAGCATCCAGTTTTCCTTGTTTCTGAAGGAATAGTCCTAGATTTAGCCGAACATCTGATAGTTTAGGCTGAATACGGAGTGCCTCTCTATATAAGCGTTCAATTCGGGATGCATCCTTAATGCCTACGGCCTCATATGCTTGTGCAAGTGTATTTAGTCGCTCTGTTTTGTTCGGCTCTAGCTTCAATGCTTCTTCTAAAGGCGCTATTGCCTCCGCTGGTCGTCCCAACAACACGAAAGCATATCCCAATAGATACTTAGCTTCAGACATGGTACTGCCATTACTAAATTCTTCTTCAAGAATAGCAATGCCTTGCTCTATGGCTTCATTCTTTCCAGCTTGATAACCCCGAGTGATATAAGCCATTCCTTCATACAGACGGGCTTCTGGCGTATCTCTTTGATCCTTTGCAAAATGCGCCTTCAAAACATCTTTTTCCTGCGTTAATACAGGGCCATCCTCATTGTCTTTATCTACAACTTGAATGAAATGATCAGTGAAGGATGAATGGGGTGCCTCGATCAGGTCGGCTTTAGGCATGTGACAATCGATACAGTTTGCCTCTGTTGTATGAACTGATATTGGCTGATCTATATCAATCTCCTTAAGCTGTACAGGAGAATGGCACGTCATACAGGTAGAGTTAAAGTACTGTGGACCCTCCGTTCTAAATCCCTCATGAGGATCATGACAGGTCGTGCATTCCAACGGCTTTGGTAACTGTAGTGTCTCTGTGAAGCATGCGCTCATTCGCATCCTGTCTGCATGGGAAATCACTGAAATCCCCTCCTCGTCTATGCTTTCCAATCCGTTAAACAGAGCAACAAAATCATCCAACTCTTGCGACGGACGAAAATCATACGGAGTCCGTCCCTCCCTCAAGAGAGAAACACTTCCGTTGAGATGACACTGTTGACAAACATCTAGTCTTAGATCTAACTCGAGATGAGATGGATTAACAATTGTATGGTCGATCCTACTCACTACATCGCCACCAGACATGCGCTCTTCTACGTGTAGTTGACCAGGCCCGTGGCACCTCTCACAACTAATACCAAGGGGCATTTCAGTATACATGCCGTTGGTCTGTGGCACAGGCGATGGATACCCATTATGGCACGCTACACACCGGTCTGCAATCTTGCGATCGAAACGCTTATTCGCTACTCGATACCCCGGGCTAAAATCCCATCTGCCCTTTTGCGTATACCATGTAACTGGCAACTCATAAAACCAACCGTCTTCTTCCATGACATAGGTCCTAGCAGAAGTACCGGAGCCGACGACATACTCCATGGGTCGCTTGAGTTCATGAACTCTTTTTCCCTCCTCGTCAAGTATGTACTCGACCATGAAAAAACCAGAGTCTGCTGCAACAGTTTCGTAACGCAGACCTGTAGTAGAATCAACGACAACTTCTGAACCAAAATCTTCTACTGCTGTGTCTCTTGTGAGCAGGTACATGGAATTGGCCATACCATGCTCCTTAAAACCGCGATACTGATTCTCATGACAATCGAAGCACGCTATGTCACCTACGAAAGAGGTGCCACTATCCAAATTTCGGAATACAATTGATTCGATGTCATTTTCAACATCTTCCTGACTGCTTGAACCGTTTACTGTGCAGCCCGCGAGAAACACGAAGGGCATCACAAAAAACAGAAATATCATTGCTGCTGTATTCCTCATAAAACTCCTTACACACAAAAAGCGGGGTGGATCCCTCGATCCACCCCGCTTTCAAGACTTTCAGCCTTAGTCGCCTTATAGACTCACGGCTGCCGTGATCATGGAGACGTTGCTAAAGTAGTCGGTAGAGCGCAAGGCATAGTCGATCTGCAGGCGTGTGCCTGACAAATCTAGATCTACACCAGCACCGAAATTCGTTCCAGTAAAGAACGACAGATCGTTATCACCGATGATGTCTAATCCACCACGCAGGTAAAGCATGTCGAACAGACCCAATTCTACACCACTCGAATACTGATCCTGATCGAACGAGTTCGAACGGAAGTTTCCGAGAACTGTCAGAACAGCACTTTCTGCCATCTGACGAGTGTAGCTCACACCGAAGTTGAGCAATGAGGGAAGTTCCACACCTTCACTTTCAAAGGTCAGAGCGTTGTTCGTCGCATTGCCAGGCTGGCTCGGGAGCTGCACCTGCTGCGTTAGACCAACACCTGAGTACTGGATGTCTGTACCAATGTTTTTGAGCGCAACACCCAGACGAAGTCCGGTTTCACCGACGACATAGGTCATACCCATATCTACGGCAACGGCGCTAGCCGATACATCATCAATTGACTCACTAACAACTTTGAACGTAGCACCGGCTGAGATACGATCCGTGAAGACACGGGCGTAGCTAAGACCAGCGGTGATGAAAGATGCATTGTAGGTCACTGATGAGATTTCAGGAGACTCTTCCGTTTGTAGCGGAATGTCACCAAAGTCCCAAGAATTGACTGTAAATGCGATGTTATTGTTACCGAAGTTCTGTGCAACACCGAAGTAGTTGACACCGATATCGGCAACGTAGTCCATGCGGCTAAAAATTGCCGCTGTACCTTTATTAAGAGCAAGACCGGCTGGGTTTGCATATAGCGCTTCCAATCCGTTCATGCCTGTCAAGCCACTCGTCATCGAGGTGCCTAGCGAAGCAGAGCGTGCCGTTACTGGCACGAGCAGTTGAGATGCACCCGCCGTTCCACGACGTTTGTCATCACCTGCATTCGCGTCCAGCACACTCATGCCCAATAGGGCAATGACTACGAGCGCGTTCAGAAAATTTCTGGACAGCTTGTTCATATCCATATTCCTCCTTGTAAAAATCGAGTTCGTCATGATTCGTGTATTTCGGGCACCATCTGGTCCCGACCCTTTTGGGCCGGGACCTCGGCGCCCAATTCAACTAGAATGTGTTGAGCTGTACACGCTTCTTGACCACACCAAACTTGAGGACCTTCTCGCCAAATTCCGTGTCGATGTGGATGATGTACATACCACTAGCGACTGGAAGTCCTTCTTCCGTTACGAGATCCCAAGGGAAGCTTGCGCTTGCACTGTTCTTCTCAAGAGTACGGATTAGCGTACCTGCAACGGTGAAGATGCGGATGGTTGCCTGGTTAGGCATGTTCGTGAAACGAACCTGATCAACAAGCTGGCTAACTTCGTATGATGAAGCGCCCTTGTATGGGTTCGGGGTAATTCCAATCAGATCGATGGCGTCTGTGTTTTCCTCTATAGTACGATCACGAGCGCCTAGTCCGTCAGTTGAGAACGAGAATGCGTCACCTGGTTGGTTTGGCTTCGTCGTTTCAATACGGAATACCGTTCCAGTCTCTGGCATACATTCGCCAGCAGCACAGTCAACTGCATCGAGAGTTCCGTCAGAGACGTCACCACCGTTCCAGTTAACAAATACTGTACGACCGAAAATCTCGTCCGTCACATCAGAAAGATCACCGCCTACAGCTGCGTCGTAGCCATTTGCTGTATCGTACCAGTAGATCCAGTCCGTAAACGGATCATTGGATGCTCCTGAGACTGGGTGATCAGTTGGGTGAAGGTTGAATGCGCAGTTATCGTCGACGTCGAAGAGCAGTGGAACGTACCTACGATCATCCGAAGGATCATTAGGAGTACCGATTCCAGCATTCCAGATTTCAAACGGAACGTCGATCCATTCGCCACAACCCCACTGGTTGAAGCCTTTACCAGCACCCGTGAAACGGATCTCGTAATCGTAAGCTCCATAAACAGGGCCGTTACGTGCCCAACGTGATAGGAACTGGTCGTAAGGACCTGTACCGCCACCGGCTTGAATCATCCATGCTCCGCCGCCTACCTGCTGGTCAGCACTCGGACGACCAAGTCCAGGGAAGCCATACCAGTCAGCAGCAGCACCAACAGGTGTTGCAAGAGGACCAGAAGCGTTCGCTGTGACTTTGAAGTCAAGGAAGCCAGGTGCCGGACCGAGAACGTTCATGGCCATACCGTCAACTGTAAGCACATTATTGCCAATTGGCACAACGTGCGTAGCAGCGAATGCGGCATTACCGTCAAACACCTTCTCTCCAGTAGCGCTATTCATTACGTCATAGACAGTGACCGAAGCGGAAGAAGATTTGGCGCCACGATCCCGCAAGTCGGGATACATAGCTTCTGCTGGATCTAGATCGCCACGCTTGTGACCATCGTCCTCTACTTCGATGTCGTAGAATTCAACAGAATATGCATCACCAGTTACGGCAGCGGGGTTTACGATTGATGCGGAAACTGATCCGTTTCCGATATTCGTACCTGCTCCTTCGCCAGTAACGTCAACATCAGCCGAAGATGCTGCTTCAACAGCGGCATCACTTACGATTGTAGTTGAAATCTGAGGCGTTACCGTTACACGAGCAACTGGACCAGCATACACTTTCTGTCCTGAGGTTGCGTTGTAGGCGTATGCCTGAACTCCAAACTCATAGTCAGTGTAGTTAGTCAGACCGTTCGCACGGTGAAATGTTTGGACACCAGAGTCTGTACCTTCAGCGGTTACAAACGTTAGGTCAAGTCCTTCAATCACACGTGTAATACCGTTCGGTACATCATAGACAGCGATGAGCTTGCCATCCTGATCTGAACTATTCGAATACTGAAATACGTTATATCCTTCAAAGACATAGTCGTTGTCAGTAACGTCGTCAGACAATAACGGATCAATCACGTTGTATGAGTTCAGGTAGTTGTTGTCCGTTGAGCGGTATCCCCACTCTAGAAGAACAGTACCATCGTCAATCGTAGTTGTGATGCGTGGACCAGCTGGAGGTGACGGTAGCTCAAAGTTGATGTCGAACACTGCCTGAGCTAGTGCATCATCAGCTTTCATCTTCTGAACCGAATCGAGGTTGTCAGCTCCAAAGCTCGTTACGATACCAAAGACAAGCGTCTGCTCATCATTCGGCTTGACCGTAAACGGACCGGTAGCCATAACGAAACGGCGGTCAGCTGGGGAAATGGCAGAACCGTTTCCATCAGAGTCAAACTCTGACCAGAAACCTGGAGGATTGCCAGGAAACATGAACGATGTCGGGATATTAGAAAATCCGAGCCCGTTTCCACCTAAGGTGAAACGCTGACCGTCTTTCCAACGACCCTTCATGTAGTTGTACATGTCAGCACCGTTACCCGGGTCACCTTGAACACCACCACCGTTGTTGTAGAAGGCAAAAGCTGTCATTTTCAGACGCTCATTGTCTTCATCGATCTCTCCGTTGCCATTGTCGTCAAGACCATTGTCGTTAACGAGAGGGCCCTGGAAGAAGTCGTAGCCAGCGGCTGGAGGTGCAGCACCGTAACCTTCGCCACCTTCGTCATCGTCATCCGCATTATATACGAATCCCATTCCGAGAGTAGTGTCAGATCCAACGTAGTCATCATCAAAATTACCAAGATCCGGATCAGAGAACAGACCCATATAGGTGTTCTCTAGAGGACTCGAACCTTTGTACATGATGCGGTACTTGTAGAACGTTGTGTTACCAATTGCACCTGCCGTATTAAAGGCAAAAGCTGACCCATGAACCTCAATACCCATTGCAGGAGTATCGGTACGGGTATGTTGGTTTCCACGGTCGTTCATGACCCACCAAAGCATCTGGTCTCCCAAGATGGCAGGACGCTCACCAGCAGCTAGGTTGACCTTGCGATCAATCCTGCTTGCAATAGGCTGGTCCGTAAGGTCAATCTGATCTCCGTTAGCATCGAGAGTTGGTGCTCCCAATCCTGTGGGCCAATCCTGAAGGTCAGGAGTAGCGATTCCACTTCCTTCGTAACCTACAACGTCTTCTTTCGAGACTTTGTAGACACGATCAAAGACAGAACAGTCCGCTGGAGGCGTACCGTCATCATTTAGTGGGCCTGCCCAGAACTCGTAAGGACCGTACGTCGATCCAGCGAGACGGAGCTGACCATTTACTTCGCCACCCATCCAGATACCGGATGCGAAGATTGCGTTCGACGCGCCGCCCTTAGGTACTTCATATACGTGAGGACTGCCTCGCCAGAACAGGTTACCGTTGTTGAGGATTCGAGCCCGGACATTGTTGATGTCGAGATAACTCTCGCCAATGGCCTGCTCGCAGCTGCCAACCGTTTGAGCTTGAGCAGGAGTGCTCAAAAGCCCAATCGCGAAGACAGCGAGTAGTAAACTAATTTTTCTAATGTAGTGCATAGTCATCCGTGCATTTCGATCTATAACAACTGCTTGAAATCCTGTTGTAGCTGATTGAAGCACTTTCTGGGGGCGGGTGGTAACCCGCCCCCAGATGCCACAATCAATTCAATCAGAAGTCAAGACGAACACCGATGCGCGTCATCCGTGGGATACCGAAGTTACCCAACGAGCGATTACGGTGGCGATAGAGCGTCTCGGCTACTGGAACACTCGATCCCAAGAACTGCTGACCACCTGCTGTAGCAAGGTAGCCATCATCATCCGGGAGACCCGTAGCGCGGTAGACACCATTCGTGTTTTGACTGTCCAGAAGATTCTGAACCCAGACAAACGCGGAAAGTGTTGAGCGTGAACCGACAGAAAACTTGCGATCGAAGCGAACGTCGATACGATTTTTCCACGGCATACGAGCAGAGTTAATTCCACCGGAAGGTACCGGAGCTTTCGAGTCGATCTGGCTGAAAGGCTCAACCTGTGGTGTGTAAGGCTGGCCAGAACTGGCTGTTGCCAATACGTTTACACCAAAGTTTTCAAACAGCTTCGTTCCACCAACAGATGGGCCTTCACCTTTGCCTAGACGATAATCCATTGACACGTTAAACGTGTGACGCTGATCAAAGTCGAGTGGCGAGATGAAGTTCGGAGGTGTTTCATCAATCCAGACGATCGTGCTCGTGGTACCAGATGCAGATCCGGTGCCTTGTGCAAACGACATCGTGTAATTGACTTTAGCAGCTACGTTGTTCGTACGACGAAGGTCGAAATCGAACTCAAAGCCTTTAACAGTTCCGAAGTCCTTGTTGGAATAGGTCGAATAACCTTGCGGGAATGATTCACGCAGGTCATCAAGCTGGATCAAGTTCTCGATCTGACGGAAGAATCCGGAGACGGTGAGAGCTGAACGCGCGGTTAGGCGCTGACGGAAACCGATTTCGTATTCAGTTGTCCGCTCTGGCTGCAACGCGTTGTTGTTGATTCTTCCTGTTGAATTCGACATCGAAGCAAGCGCCGAGAACGAGTTAGACGAAGGACGCTGAGCAACTTTACCGTAACGGGCAAAGAAGAGCGCCTGGTCTGTAACAGGGAAAGAAACACCAATACGAGGCATAACCGTTACCTGAGGCTCGTAGTCGACAAAGCTTTCTTCCGTGACTTTACCACTCTTCGAAACAGGTTTAGCACCCGTTAGGAGAATGTCACCACCTGGTACTTCCTGGCCATTTGAATCATAGAATGTTCCGCTACGATCGCGATATCCTTGAATATCGCTAGCGAGGTAGTACGGTACGAAGTCTGAGCCGATGTTACCAGGATGTGTTCCGCCAACGTCGCTGATGCGCTCAAGCGGAAGACGAGAGTAACGATCGAATAAGGTACGCGTGTTGTTGTCAAAGACATCAATACGAAGACCTGCGTTCAGAACGATGTCACGGAATTCGATTTTGTCCTGGATGTAACCACCATAATAAATCGGCTCATGAGGAGCGACGTTGTATGCGCTGTCTCCGCCAATGTCATTGGTGTAGTTATCTAGGTTTTCAGTGTCGACTTCCGAACCGCGGAAATTGTAACCAACATAACCGGTCACACCTTCCAGCTGCTCCCAAGAGAGCTGACCGAAGCTGGTAACAGCCGTGTCTAGTTCTTCGTTGGAGATTCCTTCTGGTCCCGGTGAATACGGATCAGTAGCAGTGTCCTCAACGAAACGAGACAATGTGAAACCATTCACACCGTAGTTACGGTTGGTCTGCGTTTCAAATTCTCCACCAAACTCTAGTTGGTGTAGACCAACCTGAGTTGTAGCAGTCGCGTTGAAACGGAGCTGAGAATTTTTGTATTCGCTGTAACCGTTTGGTCCGTTACCACCTGCGGTGTAGATCAGACGACCAGCTGTTTCGGAGGTCGGGAAACGACCATCCTGCCAGCGGTAGTCATACGTCGGACGCGGTCCCATGATAGGAGTGTCGTCAGCCGGATCATCAGGAGTACCATGATCGTCAGTGCCGACCTGGACAGATTCGTACGCAAGATTCTTGTACCCACGAACTGTTGACCATGCATCCTGGCTCAGGTCACCCTGAAGCAGCGTGCTTTCTTTGTTACAGCTAAAGCGGGCATCACATCCATCTCCGGAACGATCCGTGTAATCAACCTGAAGCTGATAGAACGTAGAGTTCGAGAGGTAGTGAGTCCAAGAGGTAAAGAACTGAAGGTCCCGGCTCGTGTTGAGTGTGCGATCTTCAGGGGCAAAAACTGCCCATGTAGATGCGCTTTCACGCTCAGCTGTGACAACGCGAGCTCCAACACGCATACGGACATTGTCCATAACGTTGAAGTTCAGGTTACCATTCAGAGCTAAACGGCTGGAAGAATTCGCACGCTTCGCATCCTCAATAGAGAATGCTGACTCAGGCAAATAGTCTGAGCTAAGTACGAAATCAGGGTTGATCGTAGAAGCAACAACACCATCGGGAACGTTAATCACCGTGCCGTCTCCAGCAGTGATCGTATTATTCACGATTTCGATGTCTCCATGCGAATCAATCGGCAGGTACGTCGCTCCAAGAGAAGCTGGAACAGGAATCAATACCTGATTTCCATCTGCATCATTAGCTGTCATTGATGTCGGTGCTGAACGAAGGTCGCCCAATACTGAATCAGAGACACGAAGCTGCCCAATGGCACGCGGATTCCTGTCACCTTGATCGAGATACTCAGCAGCGAAGAAGAAGTTGACTTTATCTCCCATCAATGGACCACCTAGGGCCACTGAAGCAAGATTGTAACCAAAATCATCCGTTGCTTCTGATGTTACTCCTTCAACAGAACCGAAGAAATTCGGTGAGCCGGATTTCGTGGTGATGTTGATGATGCCGGACATGGCATCTCCGTATCGAGCTGAAATGTTACCAATAATCATTTCCTGCTCTTGAACCGCTGACTGTGGAAGTGCCGCAGTACCGACAACTTTAACACCGTCAATGTAATACGTTACCTCAGAACCGCGACCACCGCGAACGTTCAGTGTTCCAGATCCTTCGTCAGAAACGACCCCTGCCTGAATCGATGCAACTGCTGCTGCACCGCGAACCGGCAAGTTTACGATCTCTTCTGCGTCAACAATCTTTGGAACACCAACAGCGTCCTTCTGGATCAGCGGGCGTTCGTATTCGACAACGATTTCTCCAAGTTCAACACCTTCTTGGAGTACAAAATTAATTTCTGCCGTGTAACCGGTAGAAATTTGTACATCTGAAACTGTTGATTCTTGGTATCCGACGAATCTCGCTTGTACGTCGTGGACGCCAACAGGAACACCGATGATGAAATAATTTCCATCGACGTCCGTAATGGCTCCAAGCGTTGTACCCACTAACACGACCTGCGCCCCGGGAATTGAATCCCCAGTACTGGCGTCGGTCACTACCCCGGCAATCTTACCCGTATTCTGGGCAAAGATTAGAGCCGGTGTAGCTAGCAGCATGAGTACAAGCATGCCCCATTTACGTAACATAAGCTACCTCCTCTAGTGAATTGATGTGTGGCTTAAAAGTGCTGCATCTCGTTTCCACATCGAAACGGATACAATTGGTCTGTCGTGCTCAGCACATGTTGTTTGCGTTAAGCAAACATTTTGCAACGTGCAGCCAGTTTGCGATGTGCAAAAAGGCTGCAAAAGCAAAATTGCTTCGAACAAATTTACTGATGGTCCTGTGGCGGTACACCTCATTATCATCAGCACGCTTGCATCGAGCGCGCAACACGCGCTGTCTGCTCTTTCCGTGCCAAGCACGAAATTTTTTGACGGAAGGGGAAATGTCCAACAGGAATGGACTGACTCGCGATATGCCTGATCGTCCTGTGTTCAAACACAAACAATCTTTTCTCCACAGCTCCAACAGGTTCAGTCACGTGTGCTGAGCACGCGCGACTGATTTCAGGTTTCGCTTGAAAGGTGGGGGTTGAAAAGCTGTAACGAGAGAGCAAAAGCGGTCCTTTCCTGATTCTACATTTCTGTTATTCCGAAACGGTTTTCAAATATAGAGGGCCTTGGGGCGTTTGTCAAGCAAAGAAGAACACCATTGACATTCATCTTCATTCTTCGATTTCGACCCTTTGACCCCTATTCCTGGAAATCGCTCTGTCAAGAGTGTACGAACTAGCGGGTTGGTAATTCAAGGCATGAATTCGAGCATGCTCAAACCACGGACCCCTACTATCGATGAGAGCCTTTGAAGTAGGTTTTCACCCAGTGGTTGGTCTACCGCAATGGCTGTCATGGCCTCCTCTCCTGGCTGATTTCTGCCTAAAGCCATACTACCGATGTTAATTCCAGCCTCCGCCAGGACAGAACCCACGGCTGCTAACATTCCAGGCCGGTCCTGATTGCGGTAAAGTAGCATTCTACCCTCCATTCGTAATTCTATCCCATATCCATCCACCATTGTGATTCTCGGGTCGGATGCACCAAATAGTGTCCCTCCAAGTTTGAAAGAGCCCGAAGGACCGGTCAACTCCATCACAATTTGGTTGGAATAGCTACTATCAGGATGAAAAGTCTCCACATCAACGACTATCCCAGCCTCTTCAGCGATTACCGGGGCGTTCACAAGATTAACAGACTCAGTCCACGAGTGCTGGAGGAATCCTTTCAATGCAGAAATACGCAAGACATCCAGATATCTGCGTGGAACGTCTCCATGACATCGGATACGCACAGATTCTGCGGTACCCTTGAACAATTGGCGTGATGCCGCGCCCAATCGTTCCGCCAACACTATATATGGTTTCACTTCGGCTTGAGCAGCCATCTTACTAGCCATAGCATTGACTGCTGTCTGGACCGGCTCCCCTTTCAGCGCATGAATGACCTGCTCGGTAACCTGACGAGCAACTTTTTCCTGAGCCTCGTCAGTCGAAGCGGCAATGTGTGGTGTGCACACAACATTAGGATGGGCGAGTAATTGTTGCAGGTCCTCTGGCGGAGGTTCACTCGAATAGACATCAAGGCCGGCACCGCCCACCTGACCAGATTCCAAGGCGCGCAGAAGAGCGGCCTCATCAACGATACCACCACGAGCACAATTGATGATGCCCACTCCGCGCTTGCATCGTTGCAACGACTCATCATTCAGCAGCCCACGAGTCGCCGCCACAAGCGGAGTATGAACGGAAATAAAATCACTTGTCGTAATAAGTTCGTCAACTTCGATCAGATCAACACTGATCCGCTCCGCAGCCTCTCGAGTAAGAACAGGGTCACTCCCGACTACACGCATGCCGAAAGCCTGAGCACGCGAGGCCACTTCTTTTCCAATTTTACCTAGCCCCACAATTCCCAAAGTCTTGCCATACAGCTCACTTCCAGTGAAACTCTTTCGATCCCACTTGCCTGCCTTGAGGGAAGCCGTAGCCGAAGGAATGCGTCTGGCAATGGACAACAACATGGCCATTGTATGTTCAGCTGTTGAAAGCGTGTTGCCTGCTGGAGCATTCAAAACGAGAATTCCGCGCTTCGTAGCAGCGGGGATATCAACATTGTCTACTCCAACGCCGGCGCGACCAATTACCCGTAGGGACGTCGCTTTAGTGATCCACTCCTGGCCTATCGTAGTTCCACTTCGAATGATCCATCCGTCAAAATCAGAACAGGAACTAGTAATCTGATCTGAACTCCATTTCGTCCCATCTACAGATTCGATACCGGCCTCAGCCAGCAATTCTGGACACACGGGATGAACGGAGTCTGTAAGGAGTACACGGATGCTCATTTGAATTAGCCGCTACATATATAATGTGCACTTTCTGGGCAAACGTCTTCTGAGCAAACGTCTTCTGGGCAAACGTCTTCTGGGCAAACGTCGAATCCCCCAGTAGCTATGATGTGTATTGTAATCATTCGGCCGCCAGATGGATATCGATCCATTCCAAAATATCTTTCCGGCCTCTGCCATCTTTCGCGCTTGTCAAGATGACCGGTTTGTCTTGGCCTAGGGAGGTCAACGTCTTTTTGACTCGAGCAATAGATTTCCCTCGCTCATTACCAGAGAGCTTGTCTACCTTGGTAAGTAAAATGACGTGCTCAGCACGGGACTCCGGCATAAGCATCATGATCTCACGGTCTAGTGCCGTCGGTTCATGCCGTGCATCCACCAATTGGAATACAACACGGAGAGCTTCCCGCTTTAAGACATAGTTGCCGATAAGCGTTTGCCACTTAGCCCGTTGCTTCTTGGAAACCTTCGCATACCCAAAGCCTGGGAGATCCACCACGAAAAACCGTTCATTTACACGGAAAAAGTTGATCTCTTGGGTTTTCCCGGGAGTACCGCTGGTGCGCGCCAAGTTTCTTCGCGCAAGCAGACTATTGATTAGCGAGCTTTTGCCAACATTTGAGCGGCCCACAAAGGCTACTTCGGGAACACCGTCTTCGGGCATATGGCCCATAGCGGTTGCGCCCTGAACAAATTCAACGGAGTCAACCTTCATCGACAGGCTCCAAATGGAGCAGCCCGGTTCACGCCACGCTTAAATGCGACTTGACGGTTTCGCCGATGGCTGCCGGGTTCTTCACGATTACAGCTCCTGCTTCTTCTAGAGCGGCAAATTTGTCTTCTGCCGTTCCTTTTCCACCAGAGATGATAGCTCCGGCGTGGCCCATGCGTCGTCCAGGAGGTGCCGTCTGGCCAGCAATGAAAACAAAAACAGGCTTGGACATGTGATCTCGGATATACTCAGCAGCTTCTTCTTCTGCCGTTCCACCGATTTCACCAATCATAACAACTGCTTCAGTCTCATCATCAGCCTGATACAGTTTCAGGACATCTATGAAACGGGATCCGATGATTGGATCTCCACCGATTCCAACGGCCGTTGACTGGCCAAGACCCTGACGCGTCAGTTGGTCAACTGCTTCATACGTGAGGGTACCACTACGAGAAACCACACCGACAGGACCTTCCGAGAAGATCATAGCCGGCATAATGCCCACTTTCGCCTGACCTGGAGTAAGAACACCGGGACAGTTGGGACCAACTAACGCAGCGCCTTTCGACTTTACGTACTGATAAACTGGAATCATATCCCGAACTGGAATACCCTCCGTAATACAGATGATTGTTTTGATACCTGCTTCTGCAGCTTCAAGAACAGCATCTGCCGCGAATGGTGGCGGAACGAAGATGACGGAAGCGTTGGCTCCCTCTTCGCGCACGGCATCAGCCACCGTATCAAAAACAGGACGCTTAAGATGCGACTGCCCTCCTTTGCCAGGAGTAACGCCACCTACTAGAGGTGTGCCATATTCCATCATTTGCTCGGAGTGAAAGGAGCCTTCTTTGCCGGTAAAGCCCTGAACTACGAGGCGAGTATTCTTGTCAACCAGGATGGCCATGATCCGTCTGGATTGGGTTGGTATCTGTTTGGGCCGTCTGCACAAATAATGCGTGGACGACTTCACTTTCGAACCCCAATGTTAGGGTTCTGAGTGTGAGGCTTCAATTGCCTTTCTGTAAACACCCGACGAATATTGCCTTTGTGGACTCGGCAATGGGGTATTTGACACGTGAAATCAATGGTCAGCCGTGGGCGCTAAGCATTGGATTGCACCCTACTGAGGATGAGAGCCTTGATCCGTTTCCTGATGAGGTGCAGCGGCAGGAGGCGCTTCGCTCTGACGCGGAGCCGTCTGTCCTTGCTGCGGAGGATTCGGATGCATCCGGTTGGCCGGCTCATTCACATTCAATTCCCTAGAGATCTCATTTGTAGCAGACTTGAATTCCTTAATGCCCTTGCCGAGGCCGCGAGCGATCTCAGGAATACGTTTAGCTCCAAAAATGAGCAGAATGGCCAAGAATATGAGGACGAGTTCGAAAGGTCCCAGGCTTCCCATGATAGTACGGGTTCAATGATAGGGTGACGGAGTTGGGGACGGTAGTCCCTGTCCGCGGTCTGACAAAATACGCTCCTCAGAAACGACAAACCCAATCCGATGTTTGGCAAGCCTACGAAAGGCGGAATTCGCGGTTCCTCCCGCAAGCAGTGGGTATCCTTGATATCATTCTGTGTATTTTATATCCATGAAGCACGAAGAATATCTCTCTCCCGACCTGATCCGGAGCTGGCCAAAGGCTGAACTGCACTCGCATCTCGATGGAGCCATGCGACTGGAAACAATGTTAGAAATGGCAGCTGATCAGGGAAAAATGTCCCTCCTTCCGGCTCAAACGCTCGAGGGCCTTGAGGTCGAACTGGCTAAAGTGGACGACTCCCGCGACCTATGGGACTATTTAGCCTGGTTTAAATACACGATTGGCCTCATGCAGACGCCCGAAGCCCTGACCCGCGTAGCTCAGGAAATGGCACTGGATTTTGCGGCCGAAAATGTGAAATACCTCGAGGTCCGATTCGGCCCGGTTTTGCATACAGCCGAAGGCCTGTCGATGGACGAGGTGATGGATGCAGTTCTCGAAGGGCTTCGTGAAGCGAAAGAAAAAACGGGCATTATCACGAGAGTAATCGTCTGTGCGCTCAGAGATCGATTCGTAGAAGCCTCCGTCGAGCAGGCTGAATTGGCCACTCGATATTCCGGACGCGGCGTCGCTGGGTTTGATTTAGCAGGTGGAGAGGCTGGGAATCCCGCAAAACAGCACTTACAAGCTTTCTATGTCGCTCGAAACAACCTGTTGAATCTCACGGTCCACGCCGGGGAATCCTGGGGACCTGAATCCATCCGCCAAGCGCTGTTTTTCTGTGGATCGCACCGTATCGGCCACGGCGTAACACTCATTCAAGATCCGGACCTTCTCGATTATGTGATAAATCACAACATTGCTCTCGAAATATGTCCGACCAGTAATGTGCAGACAAACGTTGTGCCATCGTACGAAGAACACCCACTACGCAAACTGGCAGACGCTGGAGTCGTCGTGACGATCAATACTGACAGCCGCTTGTTCAGCCATACAACCAGCACAGGAGAACTTTATTTAGCGCATACTCGATGCGGGCTGAGTGCAAGGCAGATCAGAGAGGCCGTATTGAACGGATTTCGGAATGCTTTTCTCCCAAAAGCTGAACGTGAAGCCCTTCTAGCTCGCTACGCTCCCGTCATAATGGGGGAAGAAAACGCAGAGGATCGAACATCCTAATGTCTGAAAAGCACGTTAAGCCTGCCACGTCCCTCGTCGGGTTGGTGGACCTGCCACCCGACAAATCAATCGCTCATAGGACCGCGCTTTTCTCTGCGATGGCCGAGGGTAAAAGCCGAATTGTAGGTTTTCCCACCTCGGCTGATCCGCAATCAACCCTTTCATGTCTGCAGGCACTCGGAATTCACACCTCACAGGACGGAGATGCCCTTGTTGTTCACGGGAAGGGTTTGGACGGCTTCAAGGAGCCAAGAGGCGTGTTGGATTGTGGCAATTCCGGGACAACCATGCGGTTGCTGTCTGGCATGCTAGCGGGACAATCGTTTGCATCAACGCTAACGGGTGACGCTTCCCTGTCAGTTCGTCCAATGGCACGCATAATTCGTCCCCTCATAGAGATGGGTGCGTCGATTTCTGGCTCGCAAGGCGAGAGTGTTGGGATAAACCATGCTGGCGAAAACCAAGATGATGGAAGTGGCGGCTCGGGTCACTTCAATCGGCCTCCATTGATCATAAGGCCTCCTGAGCGCACATTGAGCGGCATATCCTATCGTCTTCCCGTCGCATCGGCTCAGGTCAAGTCCTGCGTCTTACTTGCTGGATTTTGGGCTGAGGGAGATACCAGTGTGATTGAGACCGAACCAAGCCGCGACCATACCGAACGTATGCTGGGGTTGGCCTCATTTCAGGCTGGCAATGAACGCATTATTTCCGTGACAGGCAGAACTAAAGTAACTCCGCGAATGTGGAGCATTCCAGGTGATTTTTCCGCCGCAGCTTTCTTCATGGTGGCTGCCAGCCTTCTGGAAGGATCATTGATCCGCATGTCCCGAGTTGGCCTAAACCCGACAAGGACCGGTCTTCTTGACGTCCTGAGAGCGATGGGCGCCAATATTCAGCTTGAAAATGAGCGTGAGGTATCCGGGGAGCCAATCGCAGACATGATTGTGAAGCACGCGGGTCTTTCAGGGGTTCGGATTGAGGGAGACATCATTCCAAATATCATCGACGAGATTCCCATCCTTTGTATCGCAGCAACAGCTGCCGATGGAGTTACGGAAATCCGGGGAGCAGGCGAGCTAAGACACAAGGAGTCTGACCGGATCAAGGCCATGGTCACGGGTCTGAGAGCCATGGGCGCCAACGTGGAAGAATATGACGACGGCCTTGCTATCGAAGGAGGTGTACCGCTAAAAGGTGCCTATATCGAGACCATGCATGATCACCGAATTGCAATGTCTTTCGCCATTGCAGCGCTGGCAGCCGAAGGACCCACGCGAATTGCTGGAGCCGATATCGCGGCGGTGTCATTCCCTGGGTTTTTCAACGCGATAGACGCTCTCAGGTAGAGGTCGGATCGGGGTGGCAGGGCGGATCAGGGTGGCAGGGCGGATCGGGATGGCAGGGCGGTGTCAGTCAGAATCGCGCGACTGACCAGGTACCCAAAGATGACGATCGATGTCCACAACCAGTTCGCCTGAGAATTCCACACCCTCGCTTCGCAGCAAGTCTTCCATAATGTGAGGACCACCAAATGCAGCGTGTCCACTGAGCCCCCCAAATCGATTTACCACGCGGTGGCACGGCAAACCATGGCCAGCAGCCGCCCTGAGCGCCCATCCAACTGATCTGGAGGCCTTTTTTGATCCCAGATGGGCGGCAATGTGACCGTATGTTGTGACTCGACCGAAGGGTATTTCAGCCACAACATCCCAAACGCGGTCAAAGAAATCCTCTTTAGAGGAGAATTCTGGAATCTGGTTGGGAGCGTCGCGCCCTTGGCGCGACGCTCCCAACGATGTCCCTTTACGACTCACTTTCCGACTCACTGATTACCTAGGATTATCGGTAGACCATCGGAGCCACTTCCGATAATAACGGTTTTGGAATTGGGTGAGTTGGCTAACATCTGAGTGGCCTCAATACCTTTGTAGCGAAGGAACTGAGAGGAAAGGCTCGCGGTGATGATACGCTGGTATTCAGCCTGACCTGTTGCTTCAATTTCTTTTCGCTGTGCCTCGAGACGTTCTTTCTGAATCGTGAATAGGTAGCGTTCTGCTTCCTGCTCTTCTTTCAGCTTGTTTTCGATGGCCGTCCGGATCTGTTCAGGCAATGAAATATCCCGGATAAGAATGGCGTCAATCGTCACATCTTCACCGGCAACAGCGTCCCGAACCTGAGCGAAAATCCGCTCTTGCAGCTCGGTCCGACGGGTCGAATACAGCTCTTCGGGAGTAAATTGACCAACGATTTCACGCACAGCACTACGTAGTTCTGGCTGTACGAGCTTGCGGTAATAGTCTCCCCCGTACGTCACATGCAACTTGGCAAGCGCGCCAGCTTCTGGACGCCAACGGATTGATGCATCCATACCAATGGAGAGTCCATTTGATGAAAGGGCGTCAATATCCTCAAGTTGCTCCTGCACTCTGACGTCATATCGAATTAGGTCGACCCACGGCGGATGGATCTGAAGACCCTCTCCGTAGATTTTCTCAAGGTCAGTACCTCCAAAAATACTGTATTTAACCGCGCCTTCTCCCGAGCCGATGCTTGTGGTCATGCATCCTCCGGCGAGCGTAACGACCATGAGAAAAATGAATCCGAAAAGTCCGAGGCGAAGTGCCGCCTTGGAAAGGTTAGGGTATTGTGGTTCAGCCATGTTGATTTTGCGATCTTCCGTGAACGAAAACGAGTGTTCTTGATTCAATGCAACGAGGTCCCGACCTCCGGGTTGCGATTTTGATAACAGAATCCGCCTTAATCGACGCTTTTGACCCATATCCCGACCGATTTGACGGCACCTTCTTCCAACATCGCGCATTTGCTACAAAAAGCACTGGGTTCTGACCGCGTCCAAACGGATCACGTTCTAGCCCCTTACACCACATTTCAAATTGGCGGACCTGCTGATCTATTCTATCAGGCTGGATCTGCGAGTGAACTCGGCGATGCCATTGATGCGGCGCGCTCACTGGATATTGCGTACTTCGTTCTTGGACTGGGGGCTAACATCCTGGTGGGCGACAAAGGATTTCGTGGACTCGTGATCCGAAATACCGCCAGCGCCTGCACTATGTCAGACAATGGCATTTTAGAAGCTGAAAGTGGGGCTGTGGTTTGGCCAGATACGATTCTTTTTGCCGTTGAGAGCGGTTTTTCTGGGCTAGAGCATTACGCCGGGATCCCTTCCACTATTGGCGGAGCACTTTGGCAAAACCTGCACTTCCTCTCTCCCGCCCCGGAGAGGGAACGGACAATGTTCATCGATGAAGTTGTGCTCGATGCATTGATTCTCAGACCCGATGGCTCAAGAGTGGTCGCACCTCGATCTTATTTCAACTTCGGGTATGATCAATCCATCCTCCATCATTCGGGGGATATCGTGCTGAGCGCGCGCTTCCAGTTAGCGACCGATTCAACGGAGCGAATGAAGCGTATTATCGATGAGAATTTGGCCTGGCGAGCGGATCGCCACCCACCACTTAATACAGAGCCTAGTGCAGGCTCCATCTTCAAAAAAATTGAGGGCATTGGGGCAGGGCGTTTAATTGATCAGTGCGGCATGAAAGGAACCCGCATTGGAGGCATCGAAATCACCCATCGTCATGCCAATATCATGATCAACCGAGGTGATGGAACAGCATCAGACGTGTTGGCTATGATCGATCGCGTGGTTTCCACCGTCCAAAGCCAGACCGGATATACACTCGAACCCGAAATCGCCTTCATCGGGGAATTCTGATCCGTACCTTTGGGGCGATCTTCACCCTCCACCTCACGCCATGAATTGGTTTCGCGGAAGCTGGGCTGTCCTGCAGAAAGATCTCCGACTGGAGATGCGCAGCAGATATGCCTTGAATATGCTTCTGATGTTTGTGCTGTCTTCCTTACTACTTATCGCATTTTCGGTAGGTAAGGAAGCGGTAAGTGAAAGAATGCAGACCGCGCTACTCTGGATTGTAATCCTTTTTTCAGCGTCCATTGGCCTGGGAAGGAGTTTTGTAGCTGAAGAAGAGCAAGGAACGGTCCTTCTTCTGCAGTTAAACGTGCCGGGAAGTCAAGTTTTTGCGGGGAAGCTCATTTTCAACCTGATTCTCCTGCTTGCCGTAGATGTAGTCGGGCTAGGGGTCTTCGCCATCTTGTTGAATATGCCCATCGAGAATTGGGGCTTGCTAGCGCTAACTCTTCTGTTAGGTTCCGTCGCGTTGGCGGGTGCTACTACGCTTTTGGCTGCCATCATTGCGCGAGCCACTAACAAAGGGCCTCTACTACCCGTACTTCTTTTCCCTCTTTTGGTCCCTCTACTTCTGTCCGTAGTTCGTGCATCGCGCTCTGCGCTTGATGGTGGTTTGGGCTTTCCCGGGGCCACCGAGGATTTGCAGACTATCGCATTGTTTGCCGGCGTTGTCATAACAGCAGCTGTTCTGCTTTTTGACTATGTGTGGACAGACTAATTGATCGCATATCCAATCCGCAGTGCTTGGAAAGCCTGCAGCTATTGGCAGAGAATTGATTCCGAGTAGACGGCAAAACATAGTCTGAACGGAAACGAACCGGAATGGCCGGCGTGGAACCCCGGCCCGGATGCTCTCATGCCTAATGAGCCGTATTCGTCCGTAGATTCAACCTTCATCCATTTGCTAGGTGGACCCGTGGTCTCCCTCAAACGATATCTGATTGTCCGCAATATTGTCATCTTCTGGATGACATGCGTGATTCTTGCTGCCTTCCTGTTGCCCATTCCAAAGATTAACATTTTGGAACACACGGCTAGGAATCTGTATTTCCACGTGCCTATGTGGTTTACGATGATGGCAGCCGTATTCGTTTCTGCATGGCATTCCTTTCAAGTCCTCAAGACAGGGGATCTGGTGCCGGACATACGTGCTCTTCAAGCCGCCCGCGTTGGCGCCTTTTTTGGCATTTTAGGACTCCTAACTGGTATCGTGTGGTCCAAATTCACTTGGTATGTCGGTACCGATGTCTGGTGGAATTTTGACCCGCGGCAATCCATGGTTAGCCTACAGCTACTGATCTATGGCGCGTATTTCGTGCTCAGATCGGCGCTGGATGATCCGGATAAACGCGCTCGTATATCGGCTGTGTATAATCTGTTTTCGGCGACAACAACACCTTTTTTACTCTACGTAATTCCTCGACAAATGGAGAGTTTGCACCCGGGTGCAGAGGGTAATCCTGCCTTCAGTGAGATCACGCATCCAGTAATGCGCCTCGTCTTTTATCCGGCCATCATTGGCTTCATTGGACTTTTCTGGGTTGTTTATTCTCAGCGTGTCCGCGTGGCCCTCCTGAAATACCGTGTAACCCGCGACCCGGAACTGTGATAAATATCCTGACCCTACTACCCCCCTCCCTTGGACAACTTCTTCAGGATGCTCAGGACGCAGCTTCTGGATCGGTGGCAACCGCCTATGACAGCGTATGGGCTGGCGCAGCCGTTCCGATTCAAGAAATGAGTGGTCTTGAGGATGTTATGCTCTCGGATGACAAGATTTTTGTGGTACTTGCCGTAGTCCTCATCATCTGGGTTGGCATCGTGATTCTTCTATTGAGAAACGATGCACGACTCAAAGAGGTGGAACGAAGCGTTGAGGAAAGGATTTCAGCCTTTGACGATGGCCTCTAAGTACGACTAAACAGGCCTTTTGCACGTATTGCACGGCCTTACCGATTTTACGACCTCATCCTACCTCCCTGATCTCACAGGTATTTTCCCAAGACTGCCATGAAGCCAAAGACAATTGTCGGCCTCGTTCTTATCGTCGGTTTTTCCTCCATGCTGCTTCTGAATTTTGGACAGCAAGTAGGTGGGTATATGAACTTCGCAGAAGCGGAAGAAGCCGGAACGCAGGCTCATGTGGTCGGAATGTGGGTCGATTCAGATGAATTCCGATACGATGCATCCAGCAACGTCTTTACGTTCCATATGCAGGATGATGCCGGAAATGTCCGAGAAGTGCGCTACGGCAATCCTAAACCTGCCAACTTCGAAGATGCCGAAAAACTGGTAATCGAAGGGTCGGCTCAAGGAGACGTCTTCATCGCTGACAATATCCTGGTCAAATGCCCGTCCAAATACAACGACGCGCGCGGACTGCAGGAATACGAAGTAGAAACCCCGGTAGAAACCACATCCGGAAGCTGATCATTCGAGCTGCCCGGTTCTAGAGATACAACCAATTCGCCAGCAGGAAGAAGACCAAAATTCCGACAATGTCATTACTTGTCGTGATGAATGGTCCCGTGGCAAGCGCAGGGTCTATGCCAAACTTGTGCAAGAGGAGCGGGATGCTTGCTCCGATGGTAGTTGCGATGACGATCACGATCAGAAGAGCAATTGCAGCCGTATACGCCAGCTGAACGGGGTCGTGCATGCCGCTGGGAAAGAGAGATCCTACAAGTAAGATTCCCGCACCCAAAACGAGCGCTGACGCCACGCCATTAATGAGGGCTACTGTGAGTTCTTTCCCTAACCGACGTTTTATGTCTGATGCCCAAACATCCCCACTGGCAAGTCCTTGCACGGCAATTGCAGAACTCTGAATTCCTGCATTTCCAGCCGTGGCCATCACAATCGGGATAAAACCGGCTAAAATAGAGGCAGCAGCAAGGGATTCCTCGAACGCTAGGATCACGAAAGCTGCCAAGGAAGCACCCGCCAGTCCAAGGAGCAACCACGGTAAGCGACCTCTTGAAATTCGAAGTATCGAGTCAGTGGCTTCTTCTCCACCAGCCACACCGGACATGCGCTGAATATCCTCCTCAGCCTCGTCCCTGATAACGTCCACGACATCATCAATCGTAATTCGCCCTACCAAACATCCATCAGGATCTACGACAGGAAGCACGACCAGATCATAGCGCTCCATCAATCGAGCTACATCTTCCTGATCCATATTCGTCGGGACAGAGATAATGTCCTCGTTCATGATCTCTGCAATCTTGGCATGTGCTGGCGAAAGCAGCAATCGTTTCATCGAGACTTGTCCCACCAGGCGATCCAAGTCATCCGCGACGAAAAGCACAAAAATGTTGGCAATGGCGTCCGCATGAGCTCGAACTTCCTCGGTAGCGTGCGCCACCGTAAAGGAAGCTGGGACCACCACGTATTCCGTGGCCATAAGGCCTCCTGCAGACTCCTCCTCATACGAGAGGAGCTCCTTGACATCTTCCGCATCCTCGAGTTCGGGGATGATCCGCTCGGCCATGTCCAACGGAAGATCAGCTAACACATCGGCAGCATCATCCGTATCCAACTCATCGATCATTGCCGTCAGTCGCTCACTCGGCAGCGCATCAGCCAACTCAGCGCGATAGTCATCATCCAGTTCAGCTAATACCTCACCGGCCGTTTCTACCGGTAGCCACTGGAGTACATCCTTTGCTAGGTCCCGCGATAAGTGCGACACGATTCGAGCCAGATCGGCCGGATGCAGATCGACCAATATGTTCAACACCATGCCTTGCTGACCAGCCGAGATCAGTGAGGAAATGTCCTCTACCAATTCGTAATCGACCTCGATCACCCCGGACAGGCGTACCTGATCATCTGTCTGTATGGGTGTGATGGGTTCCATTACGGCGGAGTCTGGCAATGCTGGTTAGTAGGTCTGGAGCGTTTCGACGAGAAGGCAGTCCTGAACCAATGGTTGAACGAATCAAGCAGTCCGAAGAAGATAGAGAGCAAGGTCGACAAAGTCCTCGGGCGCCAGTTCTTCTGCCCGCCGAGACGTGACATTTTCTGGTAGTGCAACTCCCAATTCTGCCGTGAGTGCTGAAAGGCTGTTTCGGAGCGTTTTTCGACGCTGATTAAAGGCCATTCTTACCAAACGACGCAGGAATTTTGGATCAACTCCCCCATGCTCTTCCAATTTTTCAGGAAACGACAGCCTGACAACCGCACTTCTGACATCAGGTCTGGGATAAAAAACATTTCTGGATACGGGAAACAGGAGCTTCGGAGTTGCCGACAATTGGACGGCCACCGAAAGGATGCCGTATTCCTTGGTGCGAGGGCTAGCGATGAGCCGCGCCGCTACCTCGTATTGCATCATGATGACCACCTCGCTAATCAGCGGCGCGGCATCGAGCAACGAAAAAAGAATCTGGGAGGTGATGTAGTACGGTAAGTTGCCTATCACACAGAGTCGAGGTGCTTCGAGACGCGTTGCTAGGTCTGCCCATGAGACATCGAGCACATCGCCTTCAATTATGTCAACGCCAGGCAGCGTTTCGCGCAAAAGCTCCGCGGCCCTGGGGTCAATCTCAATTGCACTGAACCGATGGTAGCGTTGCGAAAGTAGCCCTGTCAAGGCTCCTGTGCCGGGACCAATCTCAACGACGGCATCCTCTGCTGCGGGCGTAATGGCATCAACAATCTTGCGGATCGTGTTGGGATCCTGCAAAAAATTCTGCCCGAGTCGCTTGATCGGCTTCAGCATGTGGGCTCCACCTCACGAATTGAATGGTCACGCCCTGCTGCCTGCCTTACACCTTGGACATCGATCCTGGAATAACGGTGCCGCCTCGCTAGACCTTGTTTTAGTCGCGGGAAGAGAGCGAGCGAGTTCCTTGATAAACGAGCGCTACAAGGAGGATTTTCGCAAGATCTACGGGTGCAAAACGCAACCAGCCCTTGTCAATGGACTCGAACCAAGTAGCATGATCTGCCACGTAATGCAGCCAGGTGACTCCCAATGTGAAGAGAACCAGCGAGCCGCCGATCATCGAAAGCACTGTACCAGTGAGCCCGTTCCAACGCTTGGAAGCAAAGCCAACTAGTGCTGCGGATAGCGGATATGCCAGAAGATAGCCAGCTGAAATAGCCCCGAACAGATAGGCTGGGCCGAAGCCTTCGCCTGCATACACGGGCAAAAATAGTCCGATGAGTAAATAAAGACCTTGCGCGAGCAATCCATTGCGCCATCCCAGATACAGCCCGCTTCCGTAAACAGCGAGAGTCTGAAGAGTAAACGGTACTTCCCAAAGGTAGAGCCGGAACTGGGCACCAAGTGCTGTCAGAGCCGCAAAACCTACAATACCGGCCACTTGTAGACCGACGGATGCTGATCCGCTGCGCAGATCATCAATGGTGGAAACGCGGGCAGTCCGCAGGCCGAGCTGTGAAATCATGGGAATGGAACCGTTGATTGGGTCAATTTTCAGAAGATAGGAAGGAAAAGCGATACCGTCGCCACGTCTCTGAGGCTTCGGGATGAAGATTCTCTGTTAGATAGACAGAATGAATGAACCGTCTATGCGTCATATGACAGCCGAGAAGCCAACCATTTCTCCATTTTCTCCGGTGATTGGCCCTTCCTAGAAGCATAGTCTTCAACCTGGTCCCGAGCGATCTTGCCAATATTGAAATAGGCAGAATCCGGATGACTGAAAATCAGGCCACAAACAGAAGAGGCTGGATCCATAGCCAAGTGTTCTGTGAGGGTGATTCCCGTGGCCTCTTCGACGTCAAGCACCTGCCAGATCGTTTCCTTCTCCGTATGATCGGGTTGTGCAGGATAGCCGGGAGCGGGGCGAATACCGCTGTATGCTTCGGAAACCAGAGCATCATTACTAAATTTTTCTCCCTGCTCGAACCCCCACGATTCACGGCGCACTTTCTCGTGGATATACTCGGCGAAGGCCTCAGCCAACCGATCTGCAATGGACTTTACAAGGATCGAGCGGAAGTCATCATGATCGGCCTCTGCCTCAGTAGCCAATTCCTTCACTCCATGACCGGCTGTCACCGCAAATAGTCCCAGATGACTCTGCACACCATCTTTTTTAGACGATACAAAATCAGCTAACGCACGATTTGGCTTACCAGGAGTTTTTTGAGTTTGTTGCCGAAGTGTATGCAGGACAACGCGTTTCCCATCTATGTCTAACACAATATCATCTCCTTCCCTACTCGCTGGGTACAAACCGTATACAGCCTTCAGACGGACAGCCTGCGTTTCTTCCAACTCGTCCAGCAGAGACTGCGCATCGTCAAAAAGTTTTCGAGCCGTCTCCCCCTTTTTCGGATCAGTCAAAATGGACGGGTACTTGCCCCGCATTTCCCACGCTTGGAAAAAGGGCGTCCAATCGATGTACGGACGAAGGTCGGCTATACCAATTTTTGGCAATACGACTCGGCCCAGTTCCTTTGGTGTCGGATCAGTTGACTCCGTGAAGGCCAAACGCTGCGCATTGGCACGAGCCTCTTGAATAGATAAATACACCTCTCGTCTGGACCGATTGGCATGCCGGACCCTGAGGTCTTCGTAGGAGGCCCTGGTTGCCTCTACAAAGGCTGAGCACCCTTCATCCGACAACAGACTACCGACAACACTTACGCTCCGTGAGGCGTCCAATACATGGATGACGGGCTCAGGCCGTGCGGGCTCTATTTTGACCGCGGTGTGCATTTCCGACGTAGTAGCTCCGCCAATGAGCAGAGGCTGCGTCATGCCACGGCGTTTCATTTCAGATGCTACGTGCACCATTTCATCCAGGGAAGGGGTGATCAGGCCGCTCAATCCGATCACATCTACCTCATTTCGGATGGCCTCATCAAGAATACGCTCGGCCGTGACCATAACGCCTAGATCTATGATCTCATAGTTATTGCAACCTAATACAACGCCCACGATGTTTTTACCGATGTCGTGTACATCTCCTTTAACCGTAGCCAATAAAATGCGTGCTGGCCGGTCAACTTCGTCGATGTCAGCCTTTTCTTGCTCAATGAATGGAATGAGCCAAGCGACAGCCTTTTTCATTACCCTCGCGCTCTTCACTACCTGCGGCAGAAACATCTTGCCAGCACCGAAGAGATCTCCTACGCGGTTCATCCCAGCCATGAGGGGCCCCTCTATCACATGAAGGGCCTTTCCTACTCCTTGCCGGGCCTCTTCAGTGTCTTCTTCAATGAACTCTACGATACCCCTTACGAGGGCATGCTTTAGACGCTCTTCAACGGGGGCGTCACGCCATTCGAGCGCCGCTTTGGGAGACTCTTCCTTGTGACTCACAATCCGCTCAGCCAAATCCACCAGTCGCTCGGTTGAATCATCCCGCCGATCGAATAAAACATCTTCAACCGCCTCTTTTAATTCGGCTGGTATTTCATCTAGTACTTCAATCTGACCTGCATTCACAATGCCCATGTCCATACCGGCCTTGATGGCGTGGAACAGGAAGATGGTGTGCATCGCCTCTCGGACGGTATCGTTGCCACGAAAGGAAAAGGACAGATTGGAAACGCCTCCTGAAACACGTGCGCCGGGCAGGTTGGCTTTGATCCATCGCACCGCTTCAATAAAGTCGATGGCGTATCGGTTGTGCTCTGGGATACCGGTCGCGACGGCAAAAATATTGGGATCGAAGATGATGTCTTCAGCAGGGAAGCCAATTTCTTCGGTTAGGATGTTGTACGCACGTGTGCAGATGTCAATGCGGCGTTGCAGGGAGTCAGCCTGCCCTTGCTCATCGAATGCCATCACGATGACAGCCGAGCCGTAGCTACGCGCTTTCCGAGCCTGGTCGCGGAAGGCATCCTCCCCTTCCTTCATACTGATCGAATTGACGACCGATTTTCCCTGCACGCAACGAAGTCCTGCCTCGATCACCTCCCAACGTGAGGAATCAATTACAACCGGAACCCGCGCGATGTCAGGTTCAGCAGCGATCAAATGTAGAAAACGCGTCATGGCGGCTACGGAGTCCAGTAGCCCTTCATCCATGTTCACATCAATTAGCTGCGCTCCACTTTCTACTTGCTGCAACGCCACCGAAATGGCCTCGTCGTAGTCGTCGTTCTTGATTAAGCGTGCGAACCGACGAGAGCCGGTCACATTTGTGCGCTCTCCGATGTTTACGAAGTTCAGGTCCTTGCGGAATTCCAAAGGCTCGAGCCCGGATGTCCTAAGAGTGCGCTCAGGCTTCGCTATTGCACGGGGCGCTCGCCCTTCAACCGCCTTGGCCATCGCTCTAATATGATCAGGGGTCGTTCCGCAGCAGCCCCCAATAATGTTCAAAAAGCCATTTTCAGCATAGTCAATGACCTGCTCCGCCATAAAGTCAGGCGATTCGTCATATCCACCAAATTCATTGGGAAGGCCAGCATTGGGATACAGACTTGTGAGAACCGGAGCGATATCTGACAGCGTTTCTAAATACGGGCGCATTTGCGCTGAGCCGAGAGCGCAGTTAAGGCCGACAGACAAAAGGTTCGGCGTGTGGGCAATCGAAATCCAGAATGCTTCTGTTGTTTGGCCCGACAAGGTGCGTCCGCTCTGATCCACAATAGTACCAGAGATCATAACAGGCAGCGATGCCTGACGCTCGTCAAAGACCTGGTAGAGAGCGTGGATGGCCGCCTTCGCGTTGAGCGTGTCGAAAATTGTCTCGACTAACAGAATGTCTACGCCACCATCCATCAATCCATGGATTTGCTCAGCATACGCCGTGCTCATCTCCTCAAATGATGTCGCGCGATATCCAGGGTCATTCACATCAGGCGACATACTCAGTGTCGCATTCGTTGGGCCCAACGCGCCCGCTACAAACCTGGGTTTGTCTGGCGTTTGTTCTGTGAAAGCGTCTGCCGCCGCGCGCGCCACGCGCGCGGCGGCAACATTGATGTCATACGCTGCTTCCTGCAGGCCATAATCTGCCTGGGCAATCCGAGTCGCCGAAAACGTATTCGTTTCAAGGATATCCGATCCTGCATCCAGATACCGCTCATGAATCGAGCGAATTAGGTCTGGGCGTGTTATCGAGAGAAGATCATTATTGCCCTTAAGCGGCGTCGGATGATCTAGAAATCGGTCACCGCGAAAATCAGCCTCCTCCGGCCCTGCCTGCTGGATAAGTGTACCCATGGCGCCATCCAGTACAAGGATGCGTCGGGATAGGTGCTCATGCAGCTGCGAAGTACGATCAATCATCGAGGTCGGCATATGTGTGTCAGCGAGCCAGAAATGATAGCGTCAATTTGGCGAACAATGCAGGATTTTCAGCATGAAGCCAGTGGCCAGACTCCTCCATCGAGACCATCTCGGCAAATGGAAAGAGTGCCCGAATCGAAGCCATATCGTCTTCCTTCAAGTAGTTGCTTTTGGCTCCTCGAACAAAAAGTACCTCGCCATCGAATGGCTCCCAACTTTCAACTTCCCGGAGTAACGCTACATACCCATTCCTGATCGCAGGCAAATTTATACTCCACCGGTACGAATCACCCTCTCTTTCAAGGTTCTTGAGCAGGAATTGTCGCAACCCGAATTCGGGGACAACCAACTTCATGGCCTGATCAACCGCCTTTCTGCTTCCGTATTGCGATGGATTAACCGCATCGAACGCGTCAAAAATAGGTCCGTGACTTTCAGGATAAGCCTTCGGGCCGATGTCAGCGATAATCAGCTTGTTTACTCGTTCAGGATGTTCGAGAGCTAGATGCATGGCCAACTTGCCACCCATGGAATGCCCAAGGATATGTGCGCTCTCCATCCCCTCGTCATCCATCAACTCGAGTAGGTCATCAACCATTTCTGGGAATGAAAAACCCGGGTCATGAGGACTTCGACCATGATTACGGAGATCCGGAACCCACGTCCTGTAATGAGGCCCATACTCTTTTCTGGCGAGCGTCGCCCAATTTCCTCCAGCACCGAAAATCCCATGCAGGATGAGCAAATCAGGGCCTTGTCCGTATGTGGTGCGATACAATTTCATCCGCGTGCAACGTCCAGGTAGTGGAGTGTGTCCCGAGTCAGGCTTTTGTTTTCAGAATCTTCGTTGGAACGGGTGTGCGCGCAGGACCGTTTCCAGGGCCTTCTATAAGGCTAGACGCCTAAGAAGGGCATGAGACGGCTTTATTGAGCCCTCAGGAAGATCCGGCCAGGGCAGGAAGCGATCTGGAATCGCCATCTTTTCGAGGCGTCCAACGAGCCTCTCATTGAACCATGCAGCATCAGGCATAACGCCATGCATGTCAACAAAGGCGACTGGCCGCTCCCCAAAACGTTCGTCGGGCACACCTATCACGATCACCTGATACACAGCCGGAAGTTGCTTTATCGCCATTTTAATTTGGGCTAAATCGACGTTTTCGCCGCCAGAAATGATTACTCGGTCCAAACGATGAAGCAGTCTGATTGAGCCATCTCCGAGAAATTCGCCTGCATCAGACGTCGAAAACCACCCATCGCTATCCGCAATAGGGTCTTCGTTCGCCTCTGCGCTCAACGAAAGATAAGCCTCGGCCAGCATGGCGCCCCTTGCTCGAACGCGGCCTTCTTTAACCTCTACTTGAGCGCCCTCTAATGGATACCCGGCGGGTGATGGCCCATTGGGCTGAGCTTCGCCTGGGATACTCCAAACGGCCTCGGACGTCCAGCGGTCAGAAAGCGTAACCATCGAAGCCGTTTCGGACAAGCCATACGTTGTGCGAACAGGCCATTTCGCCTCCACCGCCAGTTTTAAAAGACTTATTGAAAGAGGAGCTCCTCCAACTATTATGTCTCGCAGAGCCGTCGGCCTAAGGGTGTTACGATCTAGTAGATCTCTGAGCTGAGTAGGCACAAGAGACATCAAGGTGGGCGACTTCAATGACAATTGATCCGAGAGCGTGCGCCCGCGTGGTTGGATCATGACCGAACCTCCGCTCACAGCCATCCTCCAAAGAATGGCCAGTCCACCGGCGTGAAAAGCGGGAAGGCTCCACAGCCACCGATCTTGCTGTAAAATAGCTAATCGCTTGGATGAAGCTAAGGCTGAATGGATATGCGCATGTGCGTTGTGACGAACGAAGCGGGGATCTCCGCTACTACCAGATGTTAGAATCAGCGTCGATGCTTTACCCAACCCACAAAGCACTGCCGCTGCGTGGTCGATTCCAAGAAGCTTGCTATCATCGGGCAAATCCGTCCCTGCCTCCAGTTCAATCAAACTTCCGCCCAACAATTTCAGTAGTTGCTGCGGCTGTCCGTAAGGGAGTCGGGGGCTAAGGATGGCCACCGTTTTTGAGGCGCGCCACGCTCCAATAAGGAAAGCGACAAGAGCGGCTGAATTCCAAGACGAAACACCAACCGGACCTACCGGCAGGTTCGACAGCTTTTCTTCCCATTTATTTGCCCGTTTATGAAGCGAAAGCCATGTTTCGACCTGGCCTGAGCCATCGATCAATGCCGCACCTTCTGGACGATGAACAGCTTGCCAAGACCAAGGACACACACTGCCATCAGTTTCGGTCCAGCTCAACACGGTATCTTGATACTCCGCAGAAGACGAATCTGGGCTATTGGCCGATAAGCTCATGGAGTTACCTCCTCGATGCGGATTGTAGCGCCGTTTGGGATAGGCACACCGGCCTCGTCGCATCGGATCAAATCACCTGGTGTTTGGGACACCTCCGATACTGAAATCTGCGGATTAAGTAAGGCGGTTGAAATGGCGTGGACATCCTCTCTGAAAGGATCAGCATATCCAAGCCCGATCGCTGGGCCTTCGAACCTCGAGGCCATCAGAACGACAATAGTTCGGCCAACGACGCTTTCCCATGAAGAAGACAGAACTAGCTGTCTGCCAGTGTTGCTGATGTCCCGTAGCAGGTTCAGTTGTGCTTTCAACGACCCAGAAAGCGAGGGTTTAAACACACAGACATCTGCATTTCGCCAATCGTATCGCGACATGCTTTCATCGATCGCCATCGTCAACGGGTAGTCATCTCGATAGTCTGACTCGAAGCAAGATTCCCAAGGCTCCTCTACGAACTCAATATTTGTGCTAAACGGCATCAACGATTCAGCCAACTTCATGGCATCCGAATGAGAAGAAGCCCCGTTTGCATCAAGTCGGATCTTGATGCGAGGATGCTGGTCAATCAACCTCCTGACGGTACGTACATCTTGTTCGATCGATGAACGGCCCACTTTAACTTTGACTACACTTCTTTGCTCGAACTGATCATCCGGATCCGAAAGATGTGCTACAGAAACGAATCGGCGCTTCAGAGGCCCCAGGACGTCTGCGAACGTCTCTCCTCTGTATTGTGCCTCAACAGACAAAACCGCACATTCTCGCCCGAAGTCGAGTGAAGGGGTCGAATCCCCGTTTGAAATAGCAGTAAGCACCTGATCTATGGAGTCCGGACCATATCCATCCAGTGGGGCAGATTCTCCCCAACCAACTAGTCCGTTTTGACCTTCCGCCTTTACTAGTGCTATCGGCCTCTGCGTCCAGACTGCCTGACCCACGGGCACTGATTGCCGTAAGGACAACAGCAGGTGGAAGTACCGTAGTGAAATGGTTGCGGACATTCAATTCTGCATTGTGCGATAAGGAGGGCCAACAAGCAAACAAACCGATCCGGCTTGCAGGTTACCGTTACCAACCGATGATCCATCCCAAAGAAAATAGGAGTGAGTGAATCAGCAAGTTACGAGCTGTCTCTCCCAATACGGGATTGAGCTTGGCTCCGTCCTCTACTGGAATGCTACGAAGCCGCTTCCATGATTGCAGGCACAATGGAAGGGCTAGAATCGACAACAAAACCCAGACAGGAGCTAGTCTAGCCTCCCAGAGAAAAACAGGAAGGACACAACCCACTATCACGAAAACTAGATACAAAGCTTCACCGAAAGACCTTCCAAAGCGAACTATCAGCGTTTTTTTGCCTGACTCTATGTCCTGTTCCACGTCTCTGATATTGTTCACTAGCAGGATGCAGACACAAAGCAAACCTGGAGAAAGCCCTGCCAGCCAAGCGGTGCTGGGCCAGTACAGGGCTTGAACATAAAAAGTGCCAGCAACGGCGATTGGCCCAAAAAACGCGAGAACGAAGAGGTCAGCGATACCGAGATACGCCAGAGAATAGCGCCCACCTGTGTAGGCGAGGCCAAATAGAATCGAGGAAAAACCAATGATTACAATGGGTAGGCCTCCCCGGATCATGAGATACACCCCGGAGGCTATCGCAAGCATGAATACCGCTACCGTAGCCAAACGCATCGCCCGGCGTGAAATGAGACCAGCTGCTACTAGCCGCCTCGGGCCCAGTCGATCCTCCCTGTCCGCCCCCTTCTCGAAATCGGCAACATCATTGTGGAAATTCGTTCCGATCTGAATCAGGATGGCGCCTGTAAGGGCCAGCAGAGCCGACGGAATGTGCAAGACGTCGTAAGAGGCCGCTATCGCGATACCTAAGATTACCGGACTAATCGCTGCCCAAAGTGTTTTGGGACGAGCAGCTTCCAGCCATATGGCGGCGGTTGTGTTCAATCAGGGACGATAGGGAAATTTCGCGAAGTCAGGCTTTCTCTTTTCATTGAACGCATTGCGCCCTTCCTGACCCTCTTCCGTCATGTAGAACAACAAGGTGGCATTACCGGCCAGTTCCTGAAGTCCCGCCTGTCCATCACAATCGGCATTCAATCCGGCCTTCAGACAACGGATTGCCATGGATGAGTTAGCTAGTATCTCGCGGCACCACTGTACGGTCTCTTCCTCGAGGCGCTCAAGTGGAACGACCGTATTCACGAGACCCATCTGAAGCGCAGCTTCAGCATCATAGGGACGACAGAGAAACCAGATCTCTCGTGCTTTTTTCTGCCCAACGATGCGTGCGAGATAACTCGCTCCGTACCCACCATCAAAAGAGCCAACCTTGGGGCCGGTCTGCATAAAACGAGCGTTATCGGCTGCAATCGTCAGATCGCACATCACATGGAGGACATGTCCTCCACCGACAGCCCATCCTGCCACCATCGCAATTATTGGCTTTGGACAGGTACGAATTTCACGTTGGAAATCCAGCACATTCAGGCGCATGACGCCGGTGCCTTCTTCCTTGTACCCTGCATCGCCGCGAATTTTTTGGTCACCGCCGGAGCAAAACGCTTCTGGCCCTTCTCCCGTGAGAATGATGACACCAATATGGTGATCATCCCGAGCCTCTTGGAGCGCATGGCGCATTTCTGTTACCGTCATAGGACGGAACGCATTCCGCACATGAGGACGGTTGATTGTAATTTTTGCGATGCCTTCCGCCTTTTCGTAGCGGATGTCGGTGTAGTCGCCGGCGGATTGCCAATCGACGGTGCTTGATGTGGTCTGCATTACCCTTGGATGAACTGTTTCAGGACGTGAAGATACGCCTCCGGTTGCTCCCTGTGGACTACGTGTCCGGCGTCTTTCTGGATATAGTGGTGTATTGGACCGGGCCGCGATACCAGCCGTTCCCCAATCTCGCAGTATCGGGTATCCATTTCACCCGAAACAAACAGAACTGGCATTGGAAGGGTTGACAATCGATCAGCGAGCGGATTTTGACGGCCCGTAGAGAATAATTCCAACGCTACCGAGAGCGAAAAAGGATCCCCGGTCTGTTTCTCCGCCATCAATTCTGACTGTAAATGAGAGCCTTTCAAAGACGTGAAGACCGATTGCTCATGCCAAGCCTGCACCACCTGCGGCCAATCATTTCTGATTCGCTTTGCCCACTCGGCATCTGCTTGGACTCGCTGATGTCTCTCGACTTCTGCCTCCAAACCCGGATGGGCAGATTCCAACACCAGACGACGGACCTTGTCTGGCCTTTCTAGGGCAATATGCATCGCTAGACGCCCGCCCATCGAATACCCTACAAGATCCACCAATTCCACGCCACGCTCCTCCACGAGCTGCCAGAAGGCCGTAGCAACGTCTGAAAAAGGATCCTGGGAGGTGGATGGGACTACGTTGGATCGTCCATGACCGGGAAGGTCAATTGCCCATGCGCTTCTCCCACAACCATCAGCGATCTGCTTCCATGTTTGCCCATCACCCAAAAATCCGTGGAGGAAGATGAGCGCTGGCTCCCCGCCACCGCTGACCGTGTCCGCGATGCCGTGGCTGAGTTCTTCGCAATGAAGCATCAGGTCACCGACGGAGACGAAGTCTCGTTCAGTCCAACGTCTGAGGCATCCATCCGGTCGGGTCGGGGAATCGCGGGGGCTTCAGAGGCATCATGCCGGCACGGGAAGTCTTTTTCCACGACGAGGCGAAAGTCTCGGCCATCAGCCGTCTTCACCTGTGTATCGAAACCAACCCGTTCGGAGGCCATCCACCCTTGCACCCATTCTACCGGAAGTATAACACGCCATTCTCCCTGTTGCGCCTGAATCATCGGACCCTGCCGCGCTGTGAAAAGTCGAACAGAGAGTTGCTCAGGCATGAGGGCTAACGAAAACAGCACCTCCTTTCCGGACTCCAGATCAGAGACTTCATCCGCTTGAAGCCGAATACGGATGTTTGATGATGATAGCCTCAGTTTCATTCAGAGCCTCCCGATCCGACGCGTTCTCGTAGCGTTCGCAGCAACCTGCGCTGCTCCTCCAGGTTTTCTGTTCGATCTGTCACTACTTCGATAAGTGAGGCTCCAGAGGATTCAATGGCAGCATCGAGCGCGATACAGAACGTGCCGGGCGAATCGGGCGCTTCATGCTCTAATCCAAACTGACGAGCAACGTGCTCGAAAGACATTCCATGCGGCGTGCCGAAATATGGCTCAAATACGTCCGTGAACTCGCGAACTGGGAGATAGGAAAATATTCCTCCTCCATCGTTGTTGACCACCACAATGATGGCGCCTGCCTGCCGGCACAGCATCAACGAATTTAAATCATGAAGTAAAGCTAGGTCACCGATCAGGATTACGGGGCGCTCTTCGCGCGCTTCAGCAAAGCCTATTGCCGTAGCGATCGTTCCATCTATTCCGCTGGCTCCACGATTGCAAGAGAGAGCCACTCGGGCACCATTTGCCGATGCACAAAAGTCCATGTGGCGAATGGAGTTGCTCGAGGCAACCGTTAACGCCATCGAGGACTGGAGCCTCTCGGAAAGTATCCGAGCCGTTCTTTGCTCAGTAAGTTTTTCTGCAGGTTGCGTACCAAATTCGGTTTCAGACCACGCCAATGTTGCTTCTCGTACGCCGCGCATGGCCTCCATCCAGGACTCATCACCACCTGACGCAATGCTCTGGATTATTTCACCCGTCAACTCTTCCAACACCTCTAACGGGCTTGCCTCAAGGCGAAGTTCTGCCGAATGGTGAGGATCAATCCGGCGAAGCCGGTCATCGACTACGCACAGGCGCTTCGACGCGATGTAGGCATTGAGCCGCTTGCCAACCGGGCTAGCTCCAAACAAGATCACCAGATCCGGCTCGGGTGCGTGAGGCGCTTCCGATGAGAGAAGGGCATCAAAGTGAACGAGATGCCGGTCAGACTGAGAACCAAGACGCACCTGTGACCCAATATCAGCCACAAACCAGCCACCAGTAGCCTTGCATAATTCGTGCACTGCCTTCTCGAGCCGCTCCCCATCGGAGCGCAATCGTCCGAGAATAAACAACGGCCGTCGGGACGAGCGAAGCCGTTCAAGCAGCGGATCTACATCCTCACGATTAACCGATGAGGCCTTCCTATAGTCTGTGAATGGATGATGTCCATTCATCCACGTGGATAGACGTTCCGACATCGTGGAATCAAACGGCTCTACGGTTGGAGCCAATGGCTCACGGAACAGACAATTGACATGCACCGGACCATCGACAGAACGCGCAATGGCTTGATCAATCGTGGTGAGGGCAACTTCAGCGGGAAGGTCCGAGGAGGGCGGAGCCAACTCCGTAAACCAGGTCACGTATCGACCAAACATGTGATCTTGTCGGATAGTCTGATTGGCATCCGTGTCGCGCAATTCAGGGGGACGATCCGCAGTCAGGAGCAGCATGGGTACTCGTTCCATAGACGCCTCTACAATTGCAGGGTATCCATTTGCTAGGGCCGTTCCTGATGTAGTTATCCATACCGCAGGTCGGCCCGTTGCACGCCCAAAGCCCAAGGTTCGAAATGCGGTCCCGCGTTCATCAATGTGCATTGTCAAGGTTGCCTTCGAATGAGCAGCGGCGGCGGCAATAAGCGGCATAGATCGTGATCCAGGCGCCGCATGAAACATCGTGATTCCATTGCGCACCAGTTCCTCGATCAGGAGACCTGCGTGGAATGCGTTTCTATTTGGGGCTTCTGACAGCAAGTCCGAGGATCCGTGTGAAGTCGGTGATTTTCTGTTCTATCTCCAACCATTCGTCGCCAGGATCCGATCCTCTCACGAGACCGGCCCCTGAAAAAAGTGAAAGCGTGTCCCCTTTCAACACGCCACAGCGCAATGCTACGGCAAATTCGGCAGAATCCCGACCAATCCAGCCAATAGGACCGGCGTACCACCCTCTGTCAAAATCTTCTAACGGGTTGATGGCCTCGAGCGCAAGGTGCCTGGGCGCCCCTCCAACGGCGGGCGTCGGATGAAGCCCCTTCAAAAGATCGACATCCGAAACATCTTCCCGAAGCGTTCCGGAAAGCCGAGAAACGAGGTGGCGACCCGCGGCAAGTTTCATCTCACTTGCGACCTCATCAACCGTAACTGTGTTGCAGTACGTCTGGAGAATCTCACGAATGGATTGGCGCACGTAGTCATGTTCGCGCTGATCCTTTTCAGAGGCTAAAAGACTGGTTCGATACGCTTCGTCTGAATCCGAAGTATCTCCTCGAGGGCGTGTCCCAGCAACGGCTTCGCTAAAGACCTCACGTCCACGCCTGAAAAACAGCCGCTCGGGTGTTGCGCCGACAAAGGCACTCCCACCGGACTCGAACAGAAAATGAAAGCAACTCGGTGTTGCGTCCTGAAGCACCCGAAGCAATTCCACCGGCTCAGGTGCAGAATCGAAAGAAAAGTCAACCCTGCGAGCCAGCACCACTTTTTGGAGAACGTCCCTGCTGAACGCATCCAAAGCCCAGCCGACCTGATTTTTCCAACCATCAAATCCGGGATTATCGATTCGATGTTGAGGAACGGGTAATTCGTCCGGCAGATCAGTACCTGAAAAATTCAGCTCTTCAATCTGCTCATAGATGGCATCGCGCGCGCTGATGTCTTCAGGAAGAACGAGGTTGCAGCACAAAAACGCTTTTTCCCCATGTCGATGCAGCTCAAACCGTGGTAAGATGAATCGCCAAGCAGGGAAGCCAAACCATCCTTCTTCTGGAATTCGGTCCAAGTCGAACCTCATCCCGCCATACAGCCGAGGCTCTGCACCGGGACGCTCAAGAAAGCCGTTCAACTCCAGAGCCAGTTCCTCATAGTCGGGACGAGAGTCGCCTGAGAGGTCTCGCGCGACGCCGCACATCGCTATACGACTATCCGCATGCCGGCCTCTCCAATAGAGGCGCTCCATGGATGTTTGAGCATTGAGCCAAACAAAGGGGTCAATCTCTGGGATCGGAATTTCAATCCGAACCAGACGAGCTTCACCGGGATCGGCATCGTTCAAATACCGGTCGAGTGCAGCCTTCAAACGAAGCTGCACTTCTCTTCCTGAGCCAGCGACCTGGAGATTATGGTTTTCTGGAACCTGGATAAGTCAGGGAAATGATTTCAGAGTGTCTGGGGCACGAGTGCAAAATGTCCGACGTGAGGTTGGTCACATTGGAGCCGAATTCGTTTCCGCAGACGACGCCGAAGTTGGCACAGAGGAAATATACCGTTTGAAACTCATTTACGACGGGATTGCTTGTAGTTCATGATTTCAATCATTCGTCGCTGCATCGTAGCGATTCCGCCTACGTCGTATCCATGCTTGAGTGCCGACCGGACGATGATATTCCTGAGAATCATGTCAGTAGGGGAAAGAGAGCCCAGCGGACGCCGGAGTCGATCTGCAATCGGATCGAGGAGGCGAGAAACAAGTTGCCATCGCAGCAAGATGAATCCGACCAGCCCCACACTTAATCCAATCATGTCCCCAGAGGAGGCGAGAAAACTCAATACGAGCACAAACACTAAGCCCTGAAAAACGGGATGATTCAATTTGCGGACGAGAGAGACAAGGGATGGAAATACCGCGGAAGGTGCGATTACGCTCAGACCGAGATACAAAACAAACGACGAAAGGCCAGCCATCAGGCCCCCAAGAGTGGGGAGCATGGTGGCTAGGATTAGAAGAGAAAGAGTGACAGGAAGCCGGTACCACTCAGCAGCTGATTGAAGCAGAAATTCAAGCCCGTATCGATCAAGTACTTCAGGCGCAAAAGCCCGAATATCTTGTTCAGAGGTGTGAAACCACATTCCGTCCGCCGTGAAAAGGGCGCCGCCAACTTCGACACAGAATGGGACATCATCCTGCTTACGGTCAGTCATCTCGTCTGACATCGTAGTAGCGAAGGCTTTCCGGCTCAAATCGTGGACCGCGTACATCCAGCGAATCTGGAAGGTGCAACATTGGGAATACAAGACCCTGTGTATCCCGCTCAATGTCCGAATAAGGAACGAAGGCATAGAATTCTTCTGCTTCCATAGCCTTGTCATATTGCGACAGAGGCACCTGATAGATCACATCTACGACGGCAGGCGAAAACGTAACCCGAACACCTGGTGGCAGACCAACAGCTCGCACGGCAACTTGCCTGGTCGCACCAGTAAAGGCTTGAACGTCTGCTTTAACGATAACCTCGGACACGTCTGTCAAAACAAGAGAACCCAGCGTATCAGAAAGCGCGATAGCTGCGTTTAGAGAATCTCGCATCTCTCCCAAATGCCGCCGCGCTGTCGGCCAAGATCTGAGATTTTGGATAATCGATCGTGCTCCTGAAACGGTTATGGAATCAGGTACTGATTTAATGGTACCGATCATGCGATA
>Ga0115566_10000244_pt1 | contig 47484 bp, 42 predicted proteins | sample COGITO_mtgs_1204_3_FD_87173 | JGI IMG/M metagenome (GOLD analysis project Ga0115566, IMG submission 87173) | Pelagic marine microbial communities from North Sea - COGITO_mtgs_120405 | ecosystem: Environmental > Aquatic > Marine > Epipelagic | place: Germany:Helgoland, sampling site Kabeltonne...
CTCACTGTCTTGGCGCGTAATAAAATTGCTTTCTGCTTAGCCTTAGCATCATCCAGCTTTTGCTGTAACTGTCCTACTTCATCATTGAGCTGCGCAACCTGCTCACCCGCCATCGTCAACTCATCCTCCACTGCCCTCAGCGTCTCCTCCGTCATGCGCCGCTCTCGTAACGCAGCCTTCGCAAGATCGTCACGCCCTTTGGAAACGGCTAGCCTCGCTTTATCTTCCCAGGCCGCTACCTCAGCCGCGGTGCGATCACGATGTCGCGACACAGTCTTTTGATCGGCAATAATTCTGGCCGAGGTGCTGCGCACCTCGACCAACGTATCTTCCATCTCCTGAATGATCAGTCGAATCATTTTTTCCGGATCCTCGGCGCTGTCGCACAGCGCGTTGAGGTTTGAATTCACAATGTCCGACATTCTTGAAAAAATACCCATACCCTTTTCTCCTCTCAGACTCTTCTCTTAAGCGTGAAGCTCGCTGCAGCTCTGCCGCTGGCTCCGCCGCACCCACCAACATCCCGTCCAGTAGGCGACCTCAATTAACGCCAATACCCAAACAAACGTGATGGCCGCCACAAGGGGCCCGGTAAAAACCGCCAGCGTGCTGCATACGACTAGCAACGCTGCGTAAACCAAGGTTCTTTCATCGATAACATCCATTTCATCTCTCCTGCGTTCTCTGTAGGGAATACCTTGTGTGAGCAGAGACTTCATTGCGTCTCCTCCCTTCAGATGTAGCGACTGATGTGCCAAATTAAAAAACATCATAAAAATGAATGGCCTAAAGCCCATCCCAAGTTCACTCACTGCCATTAAAGGTCTTTTTAACCTACATAAAGTAGATTTATGCGCCTTTAAAGGTATAATTATTTCATGAAACGTCAAACGCCCACGATCATTGGCACCTCGGCGCCGCTTATCGCCGCCCTAGACCACATTTCACGATTGGCCTCGATTGACCGCCCCGCACTCATCGTCGGCGAACGGGGCACTGGCAAAGAATTGGCCGCTGAGCGACTTCACTACCTATCGCCCCGCTGGGACCAAACCCTCACCAAGGTGAATTGCGGGGCCATCACGGAGACCCTGCTAGAAAGCGAGCTCTTTGGCCACGAGGCGGGCGCGTTTACAGGCGCCAATAAGCAGCATGCCGGGCGATTTGAACTCACCGATGGCGGCACGCTGTTTCTCGATGAGCTCGCCACGATGTCAACAAGACTCCAAGAAAAACTACTGCGGGTGATCGAATATGGAGAGTTCGAGCGAGTAGGCGGGCAACGCACTCTTCACGTGGACGTGAGAATCGTCGCTGCGACCAACGCGGATCTGCCGGCCTTGGCGGATCGCGGCGTGTTTCGGTGGGACTTGCTAGATCGACTCAGTTTCGATGTGGTCCACCTTCCGCCATTGAGAGATCGAGAGCTGGATCTGCAAGAGTTAGCCCAGCACTTCAGCGTCCGAATGTGCACAGAGCTCGGCTGGAGTTACTTTCCTGGCTTTACCCCGGCGGCAATCGCTTGCCTGCAAGGTCATCACTGGCCCGGGAATATTCGGGAACTGAAAAATGTCGTCGAGCGCTCTCTCTTTCGCGCTCAGAATCCCGAGGACCCCATTAATGACATTATCATCGACCCGTTTCACGACAACGCCGCCGGCAGGGTAATCCCCGTAGACAGCAGCGCCCAGCTTGGCGACGGCCATGACACTGCACGCGACATTACGCATGGCTTTACTCGTGACAAAAACCGTGACACGCACCATGGCAAAACGTACGACAACGAAAGCGCCTCGAGCAAGGTAGCTCGTTCGGGCAATAGAGGGTGGCCCATCTCTCTCAAATCACGATTGCAGGAGGAGGAGCGACGCTGGCTCGCCGCCGCGCTTGAGGAATCAGGACAGCGACAAAATGACGCGGCATCCCTGTTGGGACTGAGTTACCACCAAATGCGAGCCTTGGTGCGGAAACATCAGCTCCACACCCGGCCGCGCCGCCGCGAACAATGACCTGAGTCATCCACCACAATCAACGGTGGTTAGGCGTCCCGTCTCGAGCTCATCAATCGTCGATAAACCGAAAGATTGCCCACCGCCATGGCGTTAATAGAAAACTCGTCAGCCATTCTGCGCCGCCCTGCTGCGCCGTACTCATTGGCTCGTACCGGATCGCTTAAGAGTCGCTCCATTGCCGCCACCAGCGCTGGCGCATCGCCCGGCGGAATCAATAAGCCGGTTTCCTCATCTAGCACAGCCTCTGGCATGCCCCCCGCGCGGGACGCAATCACTGCCAAGCCTGCCGACGCCGCTTGAAGCAAAGCCACTCCCAGCCCTTCTGTCCGCGCTGGATGGACTAAAAAGGCCAGATGGGGCAATACCGTCTCAATATCGCTCAGAAACCCGACACAGTGCACTTGCTCCTCGAGACCCATCGCTTCAATTTGTCGCGCCACAGAGGTTGCCAAGGGGCCTTTCCCCATAATCAATACCCTGAGCTGGGGCCAGTGATCTTTCAGCGCCGACACTGCCTCGAGCAAAACATCATGTCCTTTTCGGGGAATCAGCTGCGCTGCCATGCCCACGACGACCGAATCGTCAGGCAACCCAAAACGCGCCTTCACTCCGGCCGAATCTGACACCGCCTGAAAACGCTCGAAATCAACGGCACTGCGAACGCACGATACTTTCTCCGCGGACACGCCATCGGCTAATAAGACCGCTCTTATTCCCTCTGAGATCGCAATCACGTGGTCACACAACGCATATTTAAAACCCGCCCACCACCGAGCTTCATGATGATCAACGCGGCGCGAGATCACACAGGGCAAGCCGACCTGACGAGCAGCCAGCCCACCCCACAAATCGGCCCCCCGTCGCGAATGCACATGCACCAGGTCAATTGACTGCTGGCGCAGCAGCCGTTTGATTTTTGGCACCACCATCCAATCGAGATCACCGCGATAACCGACCTCCTCAACTGCAACACCACGCTCCCGCGCCGATTTGCCAATCGCAGACCCCGCTGGGCAGATGAGCGTGCTGGTGACATCCGACGACGACAACGCCTCGAGGAGGTAAAGAACTTGTTGAGCGCCACCATAAAGATGGCTTCCCATCTCAATATGGGCGACTCGAATCGGTGTCGAAGGATCACTCACCGCAGGCAGCCAATCGCGGTGGACTTTTGCGGCCCGAGCGGAGAGCGGGTTGGCACTGCGCAGACATCAGTTAGATGAGTTTTTCAGCGGTAACCCAATCCAATGTCGCATCGAGGGCGGCACCGAGCTTTTCAATGAGCTCATCAACATGGCTGTTTTCGATGATCAACGGTGGGCACACTGCAATACGGTTGCCACCGAGCGGTCTGATAATAAGGCCATGTCCCTCGGCGGCTTTGGCACAGAACTGTCCCACCTTCATCCCGTCAAAAGGTCGTTTAGTGGGTTTGTCCGCCACCAGCTCAAGCGCACCAATCATGCCAACACCGGACACTTCGCCAACCAGCACATGACCTGCAAATTCAGCCAATCGCGTTTGTAAATAACTACCCACCTTGGCGGCATGATCAAAAATGTGATCCCGCTGATAGATATCGATCACTTTGCTCGCGACAGCACAGCCCAATGGATGCCCGCTATAGGTGTATCCATGCCCAAACACGCCGACATCCGTTGCGGAGGCTGCGATGCAATCCGCAATGTCTCCCTGAACAATGGCAGCCGAAATGGGCACATAAGCCGATGACAACGCCTTTGCTAACGTGATCATTTGAGGCGCCATCCCCATTTTTGTCGCACCAAAATCAGTGCCTAGGCGACCAAAGCCACAGATGACCTCGTCATCCCACAACCAGATACCATAACGGTCTAAGACCTTCTGTACGGCATCAAAGTAGCCTGCGGGCGGAACGATAACACCCCCCGCACCGCTCACCGGCTCGGCGATCATGGCAGCGATCGTGTCGGGCCCCTCTGCTAAAATGAGTGCCTCTAACTCCTGCGCACGACGCGCCACAAAATCACTCTCGGACTCACCATCATGCCCACCCCGGTAGTAGTTTGCAGAGCCGGTCCGTAACACGCCCAATGCCTCAAAAGGCAACTGAAAGTGCGTGTGATTGGTGGGGATGGCCGTTAGCGCGGCGGAGGCCAGTGTGACCCCGTGATAGCCCTGTTCACGCGCAATGACTTTGATGCGATTTGGCTGTCCGCTCGCCTCAGCGTGATAACGGATTAACTTCATCAACGTGTCATTAGCATCGGAACCAGAGTTACCTAGAAAAACGCGTCCATCGCTCATCGGCACCATGGCCGCCAACTTGTCAGCTAGCTCGATGGCAGCGGCATGCGTTTTGCCCCCGAACATGTGACTAAAGCTCAAGTCACGCATCTGCTGCTGGGCGACCTCAATAATTTCCTCGTTGCCATAACCCAGCGCCGTACACCAAAGGCCTGCCATCCCCTCAAGATAACGCTTACCGTGTTGATCAAAAATATAAGGGCCTTCCCCGCGCGTCACCATCATCTGCTCCGCAGCCGCGGGGTTTGTTGTAGGGTAGATCATGGCCGTCATAACGATTACTCCATCTGAACAACAATTGTCTCTGAGTCTATAGGGCCAATGAGATCGCCTCTATCCCCCTACGGTGTTAATCCCGTGAGTCGAAGACGCTCACTAGTACTTAGGTTGCCTTGACCTTCTCTTTACCGCACTTCTCACATCGAAATCGTGTCACCAGCTCCCCCCGATGAACCGCAAAGGGGTCCTCTTTTACCGGACGCCATTTGTGATGCCCATTTCGACAGAGCGTCTGATCTGATTTTCGTGGTTTTTGAAAGCGGAGTACTTGTCCCATGCGCATCAAGCACTGGTTCGAACGCGACTGACCGCTTGCTGCCACGCTTGCAGCCGTCGCCGGCGCGCACTGGTACCCAACCTGGCTGGGAAAGCGCGATCAGCTTGCCATACACGCTCTAGCGCGCCCGTGTCCGGCCAAATACCCGCTCCCAAGCCGGCTAAGAAGCAAGCACCTGCGACGGTGGTCTCAATCACCTTGGGTCGGATGATCTCACGACCGAGGTAGTCCGCTTGCAACTGCATCAATAAATTGTTGGCCGCCGCACCACCATCTACTTTCAAAATACCCATTCTGCGGCCCAAATCACGCTCCATCGCGCGCAGGATGTCAACGTTCTGTAACGCCATTGCCTCTAGCGTGGCGCGCGCGAGATGAGCAGCACCTGCACCGCGAGTCAGGCCCGATATCACCCCTCTCGCGTCTGCGTCCCAGTGCGGGGCACCCAGTCCGGTCAGTGCGGGCACAAATTCAACGCCTCCCGAATCAGTCACCTGCTCCGCGAGTTTTTCGACGTCTGGCGCGCGCTTGATAATACCCATCTCATCGCGCAGCCACTGCACGGCAGCGCCACAAATAAAAGCGCCCCCTTCCAAGGCATACACCGGCACTTTTTGCCCGGGTAATTGCCACGCAATAGTGCTTAACAAACCGGCATCACTGTGCATTTTGTCGTGACCCGTATTCATCAAAATGAAGGACCCCGTTCCAAAAGTACATTTGGCTGACCCGCGCTCAAATCCTGCCTGCCCAAACAAAGCCGCTTGCTGATCCCCGGCCATGCCTGTGATCGGAATGCCGTCAGGCAACCCGGGTACCGCTAAGGTATGCCCCAATTGCCCGCTGGTCGGAACAATGTCTGGCAGTATTGATCTGGGCACCGAAAACAGTGTGAGTAATTCGGGATCCCAATCTAGGGTCTGTAAATTCATCAGCGAGGTTCTGGAGGCATTGGACACGTCGGTCGCGTGAACAACATTACCGGTGAGTCTTGCGAGTAGAAAAGCATCAATGGTCCCAGCGGCAATTTCGCCCTTTCTGGCGCGACCCCGAACACCGTCAATGCTATTGAGTAACCAACGGAATTTACTCGCCGAAAAATAAGGATCCAATACGAGACCGGTTCGATCGCGCACCATGGGCTCGAGACCCTTACGCCTCAGTCCATCGCAAAAAGTAGCGGTCCGGCGACACTGCCAAACGATCGCATTACCGACCGGCTTGCCACTGTGACGCTCCCAGAGCAAGGCGGTTTCCCGCTGATTCGTAATGCCAATACAGGCAATATCACTGACTTTGCACAGCCCTTTGCGAAGGACAGACCGAATCCCTTTAAGTACTGACTGCCAAATCACCCCGGGATCGTGCTCGACCCAACCGGGTTTCGGATAGATCTGCGGAAACTCGGTATTCACTGATCCTAAGAGCTTGCCACGCACGTTCATCACCGCGACGGTCGTCCCGGTGGTACCTTGATCAATCGCCAGGATCACTTTCATCAGTGATGAACGCTTAAACCGATCGGCACTTAGGCCGCGTCGTATCCTTCGATCGCCTTTATTTCGAGGTAATCAGTGAAGCCATGCGCACCCCACTCACGACCATTACCTGATTGCTTATAGCCACCAAAAGGCACATCAAACCCGCCTGAAGCGCCATTAATGTGCACATTGCCCGCTCGAATACGTGTGGCGACTGCCCGTGCATGATCGAGGTCGCCGCTTTGCACATAACCGGCCAAACCGTAGGGCGTATCGTTTGCGATCTGAATCGCTTCTTCTTCGGTGTCGTAAGGAATCATGACTAAGACAGGGCCAAAAATTTCCTGCTGCGCAACCGTCATATCATTGCTGACGTCGGAGAAGACCGTCGGCCGGACATAATATCCAGACTCAATGCCTTCGGGCAGACCGGGTCCTCCACAGACCACCTTGGCACCCTCGGCAATGCCCGCCTCAATCAAACCCTGAATCTTGTCCCACTGCACTTTAGAAATCACCGGCCCCATCGTGGTGGATTCCTCATCAGTTGGACCGATCACAACGCTCTCAGACACGGTTGCAGCAATCGCCTCTGCCTGTGCCAATAGGGCGCGTGGCACTAACATACGAGAAGGCGCGTTACAGGATTGACCCGTGTTGTTATACATATGCAGCACACCGCGCGTCACAGACGCTTCTAGATCCGCATCTTCCAGGATGACATTGGGTGATTTACCGCCCAGCTCTTGGGTGACTCTTTTAACCGTGGGTGCCGCATTCTGAGCCACCAATGATCCCGCTCGCGTCGAACCCGTGAAGGACATCATATCGACATCAGGATGACGAGAGAGTGCTTCACCCACTGTCGGCCCGTCGCCATTGACCAAATTAAAGACGCCCGCAGGAATGCCCGCCTCCGCCATGATCTCGGCGTATAGGTAAGCCGACAGTGGCGCAATTTCACTCGGCTTCAGCACCATTGTGCAACCCACCGCCAAGGCCGGTGCCACTTTACAACTCACCTGATTAAGCGGCCAGTTCCACGGGGTGATAAGGCCGCACACACCGATGGGCTCTTTGACCACTCTATGGGGGCCCAAATCTTCAGAGAACGAATACCCTCTGAGGATCTTAGCCGCCTCGGTGATATGACCCAAGCCAGCATAAGCCTGCGCGGTACTCGCTAAGCTGATGGGGGCACCCATCTCGAGACGAATCGCCTCGGCGATGTCACCAATACGTCGCTTAAAGATGGCGGCCATCCGATCGAGCATTTCCGCACGCTCTTCTGCCGTCGTCTGACTAAAGGACTCAAAAGCCAGTTTGGCTGCGGCGACCGCAAGATTGACGTCCTCTTCTGAGCCGAGGGAGATGGTGGCACAGGCCGCCTCGGTTGAGGGATCCAACACCTCAAGCGTGTTAGGTGTCACTGGATCAACCCATTGTCCATTGATGTAAAACTGTGTGTATTCGCGCATGTTGGCCTCGATAATAAAAAAGAAATTAGCTGTATTGTCACTCTGCCCAAGGCAAAGCTCATTCTGGATTCAGCCCGTGAGAATACCGCATAAATAGCAACCGCATAGCGTCCTCCGGTTATTTTTTCACGCCTTAAGACAACCCTGCAACATGCGCTGAGCGTCGAGACAACCACCGTCCCTCCTATCGAGGCAGTGATCCGCTCCTGCATCGAGCCGTGATAGCGGTCGCGATCGCCAAATAGAGCGCCCTAGCTTGCTCTGAAAGTCGCGGCTGATGGCAGTACGCTCCTCCTTCCGATGGGGCGGCTCTGGCTTGCTCCCCAGCACTTGCTGGCTGGGCGTTAGTCCGGTTCAGCTTGCGACTTTGTAGTTGAAGACGATGTTCTTCATAATTAGCGAATCTTCTCTATTGCTCAGGATATAACGATGAATCAAGCCGCTGATCTCGATGAACTCTCACTGTTTCGTGACATGGCGCGACGCGCATTTGAGCAAGAAATCACGCCACATTACGAGCAATGGGAAGCCGACAAGATGGTGCCTCGGGCACTGTGGCATCGACTCGGAGACGCGGGCTTATTGGGCCCTGACGTGGAAGAACAATATGGCGGCGCAGGGGCTTCGCCACACGTAACGTTAGCGATGATCGAAGAATTATCCGCCATGGGCTTTGGCGGGTTCGCCTCAGGCTACGGCATTCACAATAATATTGTGGCGCCATATCTCAGCCGCCACGGTACTGAAGAACAAAAAGCACATTGGTTACCTCGCATGGTCACCGGCGAGGTGGTCGGAGCGCTGGCCATGACCGAACCGGGTGCAGGCTCTGATGTGCAGAGCATCCGCACTCACGCGGTGCGAGATGGCGATGACTGGGTGCTCAATGGCTCTAAAATTTTTATCACCAACGGCATCCACGCCGACCTGGTGATTGTGGCGGCTATTACCGACCCCGGTAAGGGCGCCAAGGGTACCTCGCTCTTTCTGGTTGATGCGCATGCGCCCGGGTTCGAGAAATCCCGAAAGATCGATAAAATCGGGCAGCACACTTCGGATACGGCACTACTCTTTTTCAACGATGTCCGCTTACCGGTAGAAGCTCTGCTCGGCGAGGAAAATAGTGGCTTTATCATCATGATGAACGAGCTCCCTCGCGAGCGACTTGGCATTGCAGCGCAGGCGATCGCCGCATCTGAGGGCGCACTCGACATTACCGTGCAATACGTACAGGAACGAGAGGCTTTCGGGCAAAAGATAGGACAATTTCAGAACACTCGATTCAAACTCGCTGACGTCAAGACTGAGATCACGCTCAACCGCGCATTTTATGAGCAGTGTGCGCGGCAGTATGCCGAAGGACGCCTCACTGCCGATACCGCGGCCATGCTCAAACTCGCCAGCTGCGAGATGCAGTGCCGGGTTGCCGATCAATGTCTGCAACTGTTCGGAGGTTATGGCTATACGGCTGAGTACCCGATCTCACGATTTTACGTTGATGCCCGTATTCAAACGATCTACGGCGGCTCATCTGAAATCATGCGCGAGCTCGTCGCACGATCGATACTAGGGCGGTAACGGGGCACAGGCAGAACCCAAGGATCGGCGCGCTACTGCATGCGTCAGCGGTTACTCAGATAGCACTCGATAGACTCGAGCAGTGCCATCGCTTTTTCGGGTCACACCCGGCACTGTTGCGCTTTTTAGCCACGTATCCGTTATAGCTCCGCAACAATCTGACCGCTGGCGAACGTGACGGCGTGACCTGCCACGATGACGCGATCGTGATTTAGCTCGCACCACAAGGTGCCGCCTCGTGCTGAACACTGATGCGCCAAGAGCTGTTTCTTAGCGAGTCGATCGGACCAAAACGGCGTGAGTAAACAATGAGCAGATCCTGTCACGGGGTCTTCAGGCACCTCGTAGTGCGGCGCGAACATCCGAGACACAAAGTCGTATTTATTACTGCCTGCAGTGACGATCACGCAGTGCTCAGCGATCGCAGCCAAGGCAGCGATATCAGGCGCTAGCGCCCGCACAGATTGCTCACTGTCCAATTCATAAAGTACTTGCCAGGGCTCCTCGCAAGGTCGGACCGCTGACACCACACGAGCCCCCAATGCCGCCTCGAGTCCCGCCTCTACTTTATGCGGCTCATACTCAACGGCAGGCAGATCCAGTGCCAACCGATCACCTTGCGGTTGCGCGTGAAGCAGTCCGCGATAACGCGTCTGAAAAGAGAGCGCATCGCCCGACACCTGCATTTCACGTAGCAACACGTGCGCGCTTGCAAGCGTGGCGTGACCACACAAGGGCACTTCCTCTACGGGGGTAAACCATCTGAGCTCAAAGGTGCCCGGGGCCACTGGGACGAAAAAAGCGGTCTCTGACAAATTGTGCTGTGCTGCTAACGCCTGCAGCTGATGATCTGGCAACCACTGGTCCAAAGGCATGACAGCAGCCGGATTACCACCAAAAGGCAGGTCCGTAAACGCGTTCACAATGTAATACGGCAAACTCATTAGCGACCCCTTAGCATTGCCACAACACGCGACACGTGGGCACATTGCTCTGGGTGACCCGCTCCGTGACGGTGATCCAGTTCATGTGGCTTACGCCAGTTCGTCTAGCGTTTCCGCTAGCGCCTCGACTAAAGAAGTCATCTGCTCCCGTTGCATAACAAAGTGCGGCGCTAGCTGAATCGTGTCGCCGCCGTAGCGCACCAGGAAGCCTTTTTCCCAGAGACGCATCCCAATCTCGAAGGGACGTCGCAACGGTTCACCGGGGTAAGGCTCCAATGTGATGGCCCCTGCGAATCCATAGTTTCTGACATCCGCCACATGGGGCTTTCCCGCGATGCCATCGTGCAATAACGCTTCCCAAAATGGTGCTTCTTGCGCCACGCGCGCCGGTAACTCATCTCGCACTAATATCTCGAGGGCAGCGATACCCGCCGCACAGGCGACAGGGTGTCCGGAATAGGTATAACCGTGAGCAAATTCGAGGGCATAGTCCGGCCCGCCGTGAGCCATGAAGGTGTCATAAATTTCAGCCGTTGCGACCACTGCCCCCATGGGGACGGCGCCATTCGTGATTTGCTTGGCGAGATTCAAAATATCGGGGGTCACGCCAAATGCTTCGGCGCCAGTGTAAGCCCCACAGCGACCCAACCCGGTGATCACCTCATCAAAAATCAACAAAATGTCGTTCGCATCGCAGAGCTCACGCAATCGTTGCAAATAACCCACGGGAGGCGGAATCACTCCGGCTGATCCCGCCATCGGCTCGACAATCACGGCCGCGATCGTGGAAGCATCATGCAAGGTAATCAAGTCAGACAATTCGTCGGCAAGATGCGCACCAGACTCAGGCATACCGCGACAAAATTGATTCTCTGGCAACATCGTGTGCCGCAGGTGATCGACCTCTAAAGAGGGGCCAAACGGTTTTCGATTCGCGCCGATACCACCGACAGCTGTCCCGCCATAATTCACACCGTGATAGCCCTTTTGCCGACCGATGAAGCGGGTCTTGGCGGGTTGCCCTTTGAGGCGCCAATAGGCCCGTGCCATTTTGAGCGAGGTATCCGCTGATTCAGAGCCAGAGTTCGTGTAAAACACATAGTCTAGCCCCTCTGGCATGAGCGCCTTTAACCGATTGGCCAATTCAAAAGCGGTGGGATGTCCAAACTGAAAAGGCGGACAGAAATCCAGTGTCTCAATCTGATGAGCCACTGCTTTTGACACTTCTGGATGACCATGACCCAGCCCAGAGGTCCACAGTCCCGAATGGCCGTCGAGAATCTGTCGACCCTGATCATCCGTGAACCACACACCCTGCGCACCCACAATGATCCTCGGATCGCGTTTAAACTGCCGATTGCCGGTATACGGCATCCAGTATGCGTCTAGCGATAGCGTGTTGGACATACTTTGCTCCCCCGTCAGCGACATAGTGTAACCCTGAAACCGAAATCACTAACTCACCCTTTTGGGATAGACAGCGCGCCCTGAAACAGTTAGAACAGAAGTCATATCAACGGAGGTAAATCATGAAGTACACATCCTTAGTGGCACTACTTGCCCTGCTCGTTTCATTGTCGAGCGCAGTCTCGGCACACATCGAAAAAACAGAACCCCTGCAATCGTTGCGACAATCTTATTTCGCGCTGTTAGGGATGACTTTTGCACCCATGGGAGACATGGTAAAAGGCAAAATCGAATGGGACGCTGCCAGGTTCTCTGGGTGGGCGGATGACTTGCATCACGTTGCACAATTTCACGTTGAGCGAGGATTTGCGCCTGGTACCGAACAAGGCACCACTCGAGCCAAACCCACTATCTGGTCCAACATGGACGACTTCCAAAGCAAACTGGATGACTTCCGTGCTGCCGCGGCTAGCCTTGCCGAGATCGCGACTGAGGGTGACCCGGGCAGCAGCCGAGAGCAATTTGTGGCAACGGGCGGCACCTGTAAAGCCTGCCACGACGAATACAAATCGAAGGACTATCTGTACTAGCCTGTACTAACAGGCCTGTTAACTGAGCGCTGTCTTTACCAGCGCTTAGTCAGCCTACCCCTTGTCTCATCAGAGCCTTTTCATTGAATGGGCTCTCTATTGATGCGAGCCCTCGCCGCTGCACGAAGCCATAACGCGCTGCTGTCAGCCGTCATCGCAATCCCCCACAGCGCAACGCCTCGCGTTGAAGACGGGCGCCCCCTCGGTACGCCAGCCACCCCCCTCAGTAATAACTCGGCGCCTCTGGCGCAATGCTAATGAGCCATAAGAGTGTCAAACCAATGGTCACCGCGATCAATGCGGCCAACCACAATGGTTTGGGTCGCGTCTCGCTGGCTTTATAACCCGCTCGCCCGCGTATCATGGCTTGTATCAGTGGCTGTTTTTTTCGCCACTGATACCAAATGACAGCAAGCAAGTGCAGCACAATGAGTCCCTGTAAGAGCATCCAATTAATGGCGTGCCATTCGGTCAACGTACCGGACCAATCACCCGCCCAATACGCAAAAGGCGCCTCAAATAAAATATCGTCTTGGCTAAACAGACCGGAGGCAGCCTGCGTTGTCAGTAAGGTGAGCAGTGCCAGTACCGACAAAGCCCCCAACGGGTTATGCCCCGCATAGCGCTGGCCCGATCGGAGGTAGCTCAAAATAGCGCGAGGCCCTGCTACAAAGTAGGCGAAACGAGCTGGCTCACTGCCAAACCAGCCCCACAGGATCCGCGTCAGGACCACGCATAAAATGCTGCACCCAACCCACTGATGAAGGGTCATTTCGCCCTGCTCGCCGCTCCACCACATCACACCCACCGCGGCCACTAAGTACCAGTGAATGATCCGCACTGATGCGTCCCAAATAGGATGTGACATGAAATCTGACTCAATCAGTCGCCCAGTAGCGCTAGCAAGGCGGTTACGGACGCCTCAACCCCCAGTGTTACTGACGCATTGGGTTCAATTTTAAAGAGTGGCGAATGATGAGAAGGGACTGGTTTCCCTCCCGCTCTTTCACGCGCAAAGTCGGCAGCAGGCGTGCCGCCCACCGCAAAATACAAACTCGGGATATAGGGGTCTACGGTAAAAACAGGGAAATCCTCCGCCCCCATCCCTAAGCGCTCCCCAGAAAACACGGTTCCCGCGCCAAAGTGACCATTCCACACCGCCATAATGCGCTCCGTTAAGGCTTTATCGTTTAGGGTCGGGGGCACACTCTCATTCGAGACAACGACTGTCGGCAGACGATCTTCGGGCAGACCGGCGACGCGGCCCATGTTCTCCGCAACTCTGCGAATACCGTCCAGTAACAGGGTACGATCCGCGGGAGACTCGCTGCGAACCGTCAGCTGCAAATGTGCCGAATCAGAAATAATGTTGTGCTTGGTGCCGCTGTGGAACGCACCGACCGTAATCACCCCCGGCCGTCTTGGCGGCAAATTGCGACTGACAACCGTCTGCAGCGCCATCACAATTTGAGAGCCTAATACAATCGGATCGATACCGCGGTGCGGCGATGCCCCATGCGCACCCACGCCTTGAATATAAATATCAACCGTATCGGCGCCGGAATAGGGCGAATCCGTTGACGCCCCCAGCATACCTGTCGGCAATACCGACGCCACGTGAAACGCCATGGCGTAATCGGGCTGCCCGAAGCGCTCCCAAAGATTATCGGCGCGCATCGCCGCCGCTCCCATTACCCGTTCTTCCGCAGGCTGCCCAATCAACATCAATGTGCCGCGCCAACTGTCTCGCTTTGCCGCCATTAACTGAGCCGTCCCCACGAGGCTCGTGATATGCACATCGTGACCACAAGCATGCATCACAAAGACTTCATCGCCGTTGGGGTCAATCTGCTTGGCTTGCGAGGCATACGCCAAGCCCGACTTTTCTTCCACCGGCAATCCGTCCATGTCAGCTCTAAACATCACCAGCGGGCCTTCGCCGTTTTCCATCAGCGCGACGATACCGGTCCCTCCCACGCCGCGATGCACCGTGAAACCCAACGAGGCGAGCTCATCAGCCAATCGCGCCGAAGTTTCATGCTCCATCGTCGAGAGCTCCGGGTTCTGATGAAAATACAAAAACAAGTCTTTGAGCTTCGCTTGGTATAGTGATTCGATCTCTTGCGCCAAAGAATCAGCGTTTGCACTGGTCTGAATACTGCATGACAGCAACACAAGCAGGAGGGTGAAAACACGACGAAGCTGGGTCATGATGCGCTCTCTATGGCCGATGGTAAAACGCGATAATACCTCATTAGAGAGCCGTCACAGCCCTTTACGCGTTGCAGATTAATGGCAGTCGGGTTAGTGTCCTCACGCGCTTCAGAGAGCGCCGAACCGAACATCTGCCGATACGGAAATGGAACAACACCGAGTGAACAGCGAAGAAATCAAAACCCGCTTTGGCAGTTATCATGTGCACGTGCTTGAGCAGGATCAGACAAGCCGTCTGGCGAATTTGTACAGTACTCATGACGGTGTGGCAATTTGCCGCACGCTGGCGGTCACGCGATTCTCTCAGCCGATCAGTGCAACACTCAAGGAAGCCGATACGCGCATTCGAGCCGGGCAAAGCATTGGTAATACGCTACAGCAAGCCGGCTTGTTGATGTCACGCGAAGTCATCGTTGAAGCCACAACGCCCTGTGGTCAGCAATTCTCGACATTATGCGGCCAGACTGTGCCACTGGCCTCTCCCGTTTACCTGCGGGTTTACCGCCTGCATGCCGGCGCGCAGCCACAGTTCTTGGCTCCTTATGCCATCATTGCGGAGGCACATCACCCCGAACACACCGCGGTGCATGCCGGACTCATGCCGCTCAGTGACATCGACGCCTCACAGTGGGAACCCGATACAAAATGGGCAGTCGACGCCTTAACGAGAGCCTTATCGTAGGACCAGCTTTAAGCCGCAGTTCTGCACTCTCCCTTTTCCGCACGCCCGCTACCCCGTTATCAGAGTGCAGCCATACTCAAGTCAAATCCGATTGCACGAGCGATAGTGATCGCCTCGCCTCTACTCGCCTCGTCTCTCGACAATATCCATAAATTGGCGCAGCGTGTCCCCGAACGACAGTAAGCCAATACTTGCTGATTCGGATCATCAAAGAGCGTCCCTAATCCTTCGAGATCGGGGCCAGGAAAATTCAGCACACTCACGGGGTATCGGATAAACAGCACGTCGGCTTCCCGGCAAGCGGCTTCCATCTCATCCATTCCCGCCTGGCCGGGCGACTCTCCATCGGGTCGATTACACACCACGGTCGTAAAACCCTGCTCCGCCAGCTCTCGAATATCCTGAGGCGTGATTTGAGCTGCCACAGACAACGATTCGGTCAATTTATACACTGACATCTCCAGATCCCTTTTAGTTGAGTGACGCGTTCATTTCGCAATACCAAAACCGTCACCGAGGACCGCCATGATACTTTCTAAGGGCTGCTCAGGCACCTCAACCGGCGCCCCGATAATGCGCTCCGCCAAGGAGAGGTAGATCTCAGAGAGACTTCTCAGCATGCCCGCGGGTAATGCATGTGATTCGGCGAGACGCTGACGTTCCGCGAACCGGCGATGGTCTAACAATAAATCAGGATCATTTACATGGTGCAGCAGCGCCTGACGAAACTCTTCTTTACTGTTCTCGACAACGCGACCAGCACGATAGGCCACTCCATCCCAAATTCTTGAGGAATCAGGCGTGCCGACCTCATCCATATAAATCAGCGTTTCTTGACCTTGTTCATCACGCGCGTAGCCAAATTCGAACTTCGTGTCGACCAACATGAGATCCAATGGGTTCAACCGGTCTGCAATGAGCTCGACACCCTGCTTTAACAGTCTTTCATAATGGTTCACATCGCTTTTCGATTGAAATCCAAACGCCTGCCAATGATCCAGCAGTTGTGCTTTGGACACATTCGCATCATCGGCTTCTGGCACTCCCACCAGTCCCCGCATAACGCCCTTGGTCGACGGGGTCAACAAGGTTTCTATCAGTCTTTGATCACGATGCAATCCATCAGGCAGCGCAATACCGCAAAATATCCGCTCGCCGCGCTCATAAGCTCGCCACATTGAACCCGTAATAAAACGTCGCGCAATAGCCTCGACAAGCACCGGCTTAGCGCGCTGCACAATCCACACCAATGGGTGAGGCACCTCGAGAATATGGCTGCGCGCCAAGCCCGCTTGCTTGAACTCACTGAACCAAAACTGTGAAATGGCATTCAGTGCAGCGCCCTTTCCCGGGACCCCCGCCAACCCTTCGTCGCCATGCCAAAGACAGTCAAAGGCAGATATACGATCACTGATCACCATGACGGCTAACGCTGCGTCAGCCGCCACGGGATACCCCCGATCTGCAATCAGACGCGCACTATCCTCCGGCGTTAGCCAGTAAACGGAACGGACTTTTCCTGAGTGCACCGGTTCGCTGCAGCGAATAGGCAGCGAATCGTTGACCGCTAGGACCTCTGAATCCAATTTCTTTTCCTTACCGACTTGGCTTACGCCACAGTTTTGCCCAAAATGCTCGCCGTTGTCACGGTCTACGTGACGTCTGCCTTGTTAAGGATGTTTTAAATGCGAATCAGTCACCTCTTATCAGCTCATCGGCTCGCACCGCTATTCGGTGCCTGTTTTGCGGCCGTGAGCACAGCGGGCATTGCGCAACCCTATGACACTGAAAAAGGTGAAGAGACAAACACCCTGCAGGTGGAGACCGTTATCGTCACCGCCCGTCGCACTGACGAGTCTGGGTTCGATCTGGCAACGTCATGGGCAGTCCTCGACCAAACCAGCATTGAGCGCGTCGCCGCCCAACATAGCAACCAGCTATTCAATCGCGTCTCAGGCGCCTGGGTGAGCCGCGGCAATGGCCAAGAATCTTTGGTCTCATTGCGCTCCCCCGTCTTAACGGGTGCCGGAAGCTGTGGTGCATTCATGACCGCAGAGGACGGCATCAGCCTCAGGTCCCCCGGGTTTTGCAATGTTAACCAGCTGTTCGACGCCAATCTATTGCAAGCCGGTCGCGTTGAAGTCTTAAAAGGACCCGGCACGGTGGTGTTTGGCTCAAACGCGCTGCACGGCATCATCAACGTGGTCACCCGTTCTGTCGACGCCACACCCAATCAGATTCGTGTGGAAGCGGGCTCGCGAGACTACTATCGCGTCTCAGCCAGTGGGGTCGTTGGCAGTGGAATCGCCCTGTCAGCCCAAACGAGCCAGTACGGTGGGTATCAAGACGCCTCGGGATATGATCAGCAAAAGGCAACGCTGCGTATCGACCAGGAATGGGGTGGCTGGCAGGTTGATGGCGCGCTTGAAGGCAGCCAACTGGATCAAGAAACGGCGGGTTATATTCGAGGCTATGAAGCATATGAAGACGATCAAGCACGCAAGGAAAACCCCAATCCTGAAGCCTATCGAAACGCCTGGTCTGGCAGAGGCCATATCGGTCTAACACGCGACTGGGGCGATTCATCCGAGCTCACTATCCGCCCTTTTTGGCGCAGTAACAGCATGACCTTCTTGCAACATTATTTACCCTGGCAGGCCACCGAGACCAATCGTCACCATAGCTTGGGGGTGCAGATGTCGGCGCGCGGAACACAGAATGCCTTGAGTTGGCTCGTCGGAATCGATGCGGACCATACAGAAGGCGGGCTTGTTGAAAATCAGGCCGACTTTTTTAGCCCCAATCAACCCGATGGTATTCACTACGATTATGATGTGGACGCAGACACAGTGGCCGCCTTCACTCATCTTGATTGGTCATTGACTGACCGATGGCAAATCGGCGCGGGTGTCAGGCTAGAGGACACCCGATACGACTATGCTAACAATGCGTCAGACGGCGCGGTGTGCGCACCCACAGCGAGCGCCTGTCGGTTTTATCGACCCGCCGATCGAAAGGATAGCTTCAGCGATTGGACAGGCAACTTATCCATCAATCATCACACTGACGCGACAACGGTTTACGGCCAGGTAGCGCGCGGATTCAGAGCACCACAAACCACCGAGCTCTATCGTTTACAAGCGGGACAGATGGCTGCCGATATCGACTCGGAGGAGGCCGAGAGTGTTGAGTTCGGTATCCGCGGCGCCGGCAATACCCTGTCTTATGATCTGAGCGTCTATTGGACGACCAAAGAAAATGTCATTTTTCAGGATCGTGATCGCTTCAATGTATCCGGTGCTGAAACGACTCATCGCGGCGTCGAACTGGCGGCAAGCTGGCGCATCTCTCCCACATGGGCGCTAAGCGGCAATGCCAGTTATGCCCGGCATCGTTACAACAGCGATATTCAATTATTGGGATCGCGCGACAGCATCGACGGCAATGATATTGACACTGCTCCAAAGCATTTTGGATCGCTGCAGCTCACGGCAGACTTCGCCCGCTATAACGTCCCGATTTCGGGAGAATTAGAGTGGGTATGGTTGTCCAAATATTGGCTAGACCCCAACAATCAGCATGAATATGAGGGGCACGATTTGCTAAATCTGCGTGCGTCTTGGCAAGTCAGCCAAGCCGTCGCAGTGTCGTTGGTCGCGACTAATCTGCTCGACGAGGGCTACGCTGAGCGCGCTGACTATGGATTTGGCAGCTACCGTTATTTCGTCGGTGAACCCAGAAGCGCGGTACTCGGCATTACGTTTGCATTATAAAGTAACGCGCGCGCTGCAACGCCGAGACGTTAAGCTAGCACTGTTAGCGGTAGGGTCGTAACCCGATGGCGTCGCGGACGCTCGCCATCAGCGCGCTACTCTGCGGTCGCAAACGCGCTGCGCCAGCCTGCAATATGCTCTCAAGCTGCCCTGGATCGGCCATTAAGCGCTCATAGTTCTCACGAGCAGGGGACAACTCGTCATTCACTCGCTCGAATAGCTGTCGTTTGGCCTCCCCCCAGCCAATCCCATCAGCGAAGGCTTGTCGCATTTGCTGCCTCTCAGTCTCATCTGCGAAGGCGCACCAAATCTGAAAAACTGTCGCGTCGTCAGCGTCCTTTGGCTCACCAGGTTCGAGCAGATTCGTTTTGATTTTATTGATCGATTTTTGCAATTGCTTCGGCGTACCAAACAAAGGAATCGTGTTGCCGTAGCTTTTACTCATTTTCCTGCCATCGAGGCCCTGCAATATCGCTACGTGATCGTCTACGACCGCCTCCGGGAGCGTGAAAATAGTACCGTAGTGATGATTAAATCGCTGGGCAATATCGCGGGCCATCTCGACATGTTGAATCTGATCTCGCCCAACCGGCACGCGATGCGCATTGAAAATCAAAATGTCCGCCGCCATCAGAACAGGATAGGAGAAGAGCCCCATCGTCGTTCCAAAATCGGGATCTTCACCTGCAGCCTCATTCGCCTGGACTGATGCCTTGTAGGCATGAGCACGATTCATCAAGCCTTTCGCAGCAGAGCAGCTCAAAATCCAGCTCAGCTCTGCGATTTCTGGGATATCAGACTGGCGGTAAAAGAAGCTATGGTCCGGATCCAAACCGAGTGCTAGCCAAGTCGCCGCAATTTCCCGGCTAGATTGTGCGACCTCGTCTGGATTTTGACTCTTAATCAAGGCATGAAAATCCGCCAAGAAGAGATACGCCTCTACATCAAGCTGTTGCGACGCAGCAATAGCCGGACGAATAGCGCCCACATAGTTTCCCAAGTGGGGCGTTCCGGTGGTCGTAATCCCCGTCAGTACTCTCGTCGTTTTCATGGCGTCATCTCCCTATGACTTACGCGACTCTGCGATAAAAGGCATTCAGTAACGCCACTAATTGTGGCACGTCCGCCGCACAGGCCAACTCCCTAATCGAATGCATGGCCAGGGTCGGGATGCCAATATCGGTTGTCGATATCCCCGTTTCTGTCGCGGTAATGGGTCCAATCGTGCTGCCACACGCCAGGTCTGAGCGCATCACAAAAGATTGCAGATCCACCTCGCAGCGCTCTGCTAATACGCGTAACCGAGCCGCTCCCTCTCCCGTCGTGGCGTAGCGTTGGTTACGGTTAATTTTAATCACAGGGCCATCACCGAGTCTGGGACTGTGTTGATCGTCATGTCGGTCGGCGTAATTAGGATGCGTCGCATGGGCGTTGTCGACGGACATCATCCACGATTGCGCGCGCATCATTCGGTTTAGCCTCGGCTCGGGCGCCAGTGCCGCGAGGGCGTCCATCAGCATGGGCCCCTGAGCACCCACCGTTGAAGCGCTTCCCACCTCCTCGTGATCAGTGGCGACGAACAGTGACCAATCAGCCGCATCTGCGTCAATCAACGCGCGCATCCCAGCATAACAACTCAGTAAGTTGTCCAGCCGCGCTGATGCGATAAAGTCGCCTTCAATTCCAATCTGGGTGGGGAGCTGTGTGTCATACAGCGAGAGCTCGTAGTCCATTACCCTAGCGCCTTGCCACTGAGAATCGACTCGGGCCAACTCCTGTGCGAGCCATACCTTTAAATCAAACTGCTGGTGCTCGCCCAACATCACCAAAGGCACCACGTCTTTCTGAGCATTAATACTGCGCTGACTATTCGCCTCTCGGTCGAGATGTATGGCAAGACTAGGGATCACCGCAACGGGTCTGCCCGTATCAAATAACGTGGTTTCTAACGTGTCGTCTGCAGTCAGTACAGTGACCCGCCCTGCCATCCCCAAATCTCGATCAAACCAGGGGTTTAGTAACGCACCACCATAAACGTCTACGCCGAGTTGAATACAGCCATCTCGGCCCTTCACCGGATTAGGCTTAACGGCCAGGTTGGGGCTATCAGTATGAGCCCCTACCAAGCGGAGTCCGCCCTCGACGCTACTTTGCCCCGCCCGCAACGCCATGAGGGAACTACCTTGGTGGACCACAAAATAGCCGTTGCCAGGCGTCATGAGTGCCGCATCAAATTGATCCAGCTGTTCAAAACCTGCTTGCTGCAACGTCTTTGCCATGACTTCAACCGCATGAAAAGGCGTGATCGAGCCGCTCAGAAAAGTGATTAATTCGTCAATCTGTGTTGTCACTCAGAATCCCTCAACTACCCATATCCACAACATAAAGCCCAGTAACAGTCGGTACACCACAAAGGGCATCAATCCTATCTTGCTCACCCAGTACATGAAGCCGCGTATCGTTGCATAGGCGAAGCACGCGGACACTAAAAAGGCGATGCCATAATAAGCGCCCGCATCGGCTGGCATACTGATGCGATCACTCATCAGCATGACGAATACCGCGCCCGCAATCACCGGCACGCTGAGTAAAAAAGAAAAGCGAGCGGCGACGGTGGGATGGTAGCCCAGAAACAGCGCCGCTGTGATCGTAATACCAGAACGCGAAGTCCCAGGAATCAGCGCGAGGGTCTGCGCGCAGCCAATCAACAAGGCGTCGCGATATCCGATGACAGCATGGCGGCGCTGGCCGCGACGAGAAACCCAATCAGCACAGCCCAATAAAATACCGAATAACAAGGTGGTGGTGGTGATGACAACGACCGTACGCGCCTGATCCGCAATCAACTCCTTGAGTCCAAAGCCCGCCAGCAAAACCGGCACGGTGGCAATCATGAGCGCCCAACACTCTGATCGGTCGAGCCCACTATGGGGCATGAACGCGCGCGCCAAGCCGAAAAGCGCCTGTCGAAAATAAAACACGACCGCGCATAGGGTGCCAGCGTGAACGCTGATGTCAAAGGCTAAACCTTGATCAGGCCAGCCCAGGAGCTCGGAGGGCAGCAATAGATGCGCCGAGCTAGAGACCGGTAAGAACTCGGTCACGCCTTGAATCAGCGCCAAAATGACGACCTGCAGCCAATCAATCATGGCGGCGTTGTTCCGAGAGTTTCTTCCAGCCAATCGTTTGCTGCACGTATTGGGGGGATAACGCGTACGCCGGTTGCCTCGCTAACGCGAGCGAACCAGTCGATAAACGGTGTGCCATCACTGCCGCGTCAGGCGTGACGTCAGGATGCTCTGTACTGAGCTGCTGCAGTTGCCCAGGAAAGCGCTCAGCATAAGCCAGCCCCGACCCAATAATGGCGACAGACGACGGCTCAGTCGGCAGTGCCAGTAACTCCGGCGGACAGATGAAGGCAGCGTCTTCAGCGTGAAAGTGATCTTCACGCCACTGACCCCATAGGCCATAGAGCTGACCAATTTGAGCATCAATGGTCGAGAGTACCCATTGCCCCTCTGACAGCAAGCCGAGCGCTGCCGCGCTGTAAACCTGCGCCGATAAAGAACAAAAACCATGAATTGGAAGTTCTCTTGCCCACGCCAGGCCCTGAGCCACACTGACCGCCACCCTGAGACCCGTAAAAGAGCCCGGACCCACCCCGCAAGCGATGACATCCACCGCTGAGGCGAGCGAGCGCCCTGCAAGAATGTCGGTCAACATACCCAGAATATGTCGATTATGGGCTCTGGCGAGCCGCTCATGGCGGGCACGCAAATCGCCCTCACCACACCACGCAAGGGTGCAGGCATCAGTGGCAGTATCAAGCGCTAAAACACGCGGCATGAATGACATGGGCTATAGTTATACAAGAGATGTGATGATCCCATAGAGAGACGATACTGTGAACGCCACACGAGCTTACAGCTTGGGTATTTTGGCCGGTGGTCAAGGACGTCGCTGGCAGGGTCGGGACAAGGGTTTAATCGCGTTTAACGGCAGGCCGCTGCTCGCCGAACTCTGCGCTGCCCCTGCTGCGACTGAGCTTTTGGTGTGCTGCCGAGCCAATGCGAGGTTCTATCAGCACTATGCCGATCGGGTGCTCTGCGAAGTGGCGCCCGATTTGGGCCCCTGTGCCGGCATCACAGCGTTGCTGTATGCCGCGGCGACCCACAATGTAATCATCCTTCCGGTTGATTTAATCGGCGCACCACTCAAGGTCATCGAGACGCTGGAAACACAATGGCAACATGACGATCGTGCGATCGTCCTAACTGATCAAAGCGGCCGCCATTCCCCTTGTTTGCGGCTCAGCAGCGACTTACTCAATGACTGCGCTCGCTTTGTTGACAGCGGTGGCGTAAAGCTCAGCGCTTTATTGACGTTACTGAACGCACGGTCGATCCCTGTGCCGGATGAGTGGCTAGCCAATGCGAATGACCCAGAGGCCCTGAGCGATCAAGGCGTCATCTGAACCGACTGCACCGTAAAAAATAGCCCATGAGCCAACACCACGCCGAGCGTCAAATTCCTGCGCATCACCCCATACCAGCGTGGTAGCAACTCCGCACCCTGCTCGTACCATAACAGCGCGAGGTAACCGGTCATCAAAGCCAATGATGCCAACCACGCCTGAGCCGTCAAAACCGCCGCGACCGCAAACAACACCAAACCATTACTCACCAACAGTCTCGCTCTATGCGGCGTCTCAAACGACTGCACGCGACCCCATAAGGTACCGGCTAAAAAGCACAGAATACCGAGTGAATAAATAATGAACCCTTGCACTGATATGGCGGCGGGCCAGTCTTCCAGCGACCATGCCGCCCCTAGAAACCCATAAAAGGGCAGCAGACCGGCGTAGCCCAAAGTGAGCATGACAGCCCGGTTACTCATATCCTATCTCCCAAAAAAAAACCCGGCCACGAGGCCGGGGTAATAGTTCGCCATCTGGGGGAAGATGACTCAACCAGATAGTCATATACCTAGTTGCGAGAATTTACGACCCGGTTTTGCAGGTGGATCACTCGAAATCTAAAAATAGGGCACCACCGTCAGGACCCACCCGTTTTTATCGACAGGGGGCGACGGGACAGATCAACCCGCGTCCCCCCCTCGAAGCACACCGACACACCTTCAGACAGGCCCGTCGAGCGGGTCACAGTAGCCCGTTATCCTTGGGACAGCAGAACTCACCTTCTCTCAGCCGAATGGCACCCCGCCACAACAAGTGCTGATCATCGCAACAGTCGTCTGCTGGCTGCCGCCATGCCGTGTCAATTATTTTTGATCGATAACCCGGTCTCAAAACCCGTTTCAACACGACGCAGAGCCCTACCGCTATTGCCTTATAGCGAATCCGCCTGAGCGGCCACTCTGCAAATAAGAAATTAGTTTTATACACCCTCCTCAAGAGGGGGTAATTTATGGAGTGGAGCCATTTCCCGGGCTACAGCACATTGAGCGCACTACTAAGCGCTGGGTCACGATAAGACCCGCTGACTGAGTCGTTGGTTCGGCACTTCGGTGGCGCCATTTTGGTGCTATCGCCTACACCAGCGCTCAACGCCCATTTCCTACCTGACTCACCTCAAGTGAGTACGTTTTCGCACCAGGGCGCAGAGGCCAAACCAAACCGTCTCTTGCACAACGCGGTGTCAGCCGCCAAACAACGGGAGCAGTGGTCACATTATGAAAAGATTTAAGCGAAATCGAATTCAACGTGCCTTCGAAAAAGGTTACCAACTCGGCCTCGCAGGGCGTTCTCGTGAAAATTGCCCCTTTCTGACGGGTTTAGCCCGAATACGGTGGCTGGAAGGCTGGCAAGAAGGTCGCAGTGACTGGCGAGAGGGGCTGTCAGAAGCCCTAACATGTTATAAGTTGTCGGGATTCTGACCGTAACCTAAACACTCAGCCCTTCTCGAGGGAATCTGCGAACGTTTAGGCCTTGAAATGGTCAGAAATGGCGCCATTTCTGAATCTGTCGACATAAAGGCCTAACTTGTGAACTATCAACTCCTCGCGCACCTCGAACACTGGCTTGGGCAACAAATTGTTGGCCAGCAAGACCTTATTCATAAATTGCTGATCGCCTTATTGGCAGACGGACACCTGTTGGTGGAGGGCGCTCCGGGCCTCGCCAAAACCCGGGCAATCAAACAAATGGCAGAGGGTATTGAGGGCGACTTTCATCGCATTCAATTTACGCCCGACCTGCTACCGGGCGATATCACAGGCACGGATATTTTCCGACCTCAGACTGGTACCTTTGAATTCCAGCAGGGCCCCATTTTCAATAACTTGGTGCTGGCTGATGAAATCAACAGAGCACCTGCCAAGGTGCAGTCCGCGCTGCTAGAGGCGATGGCGGAACGACAAGTCAGTATTGGCAGTCAAACTTATGCGTTACCCCCCCTCTTTTTGGTGATGGCAACCCAAAACCCGATCGAACAGGAGGGCACCTATCCGTTGCCCGAGGCACAACTCGACCGCTTTCTGATGCATGTCAGAGTGTCCTATCCCGACCGAGAGGCGGAGCAAGCTATTTTGCGGCTCGCGCGCAGCGAAGCGGGTGGTGAACAATCTAAGCCTGAGCGCGCGGTCTCACAGGCAGACATCTTTGCCGCGCGCCAGGGCGCCTTAGCGGTCCATATGGCCCCAGCAGTTGAGGAATATATTATTCAATTGGTCATCGCAACCCGAGACCCCGGTCTCTACGACGCCGAACTCGCCGACTGGCTCGAGTTTGGCGCCAGCCCGCGCGCTACCATCGCGCTCGATCGCTGCGCGCGGGCTAATGCTTGGATTGAAGGGAGAGACTATGTCAGTCCAGATGACGTGCAAAAGGTGGTCTTTGACTGTCTCAGACACCGGCTGATTGTGTCCTTTGAAGCAGAGGCCGCAGGCGTCACCAGTGATCAGATCATTGAGCGATTAATTGAGCGTATTCCCGTTGCCTGACAGCAGTGTTCATCGCGCAATTGATGGTCCCTTTGGCGCAGTCGTGTCATCGGACGCGCTCGTCGCCAGTCGATTTTCGGCCCGTTTTGTCGATGTCACAGGGCAAACGCGCGCGCTCGCCAATCTAGCGGGAATGAAGCGGGCTCGGCAGCGAGGACGTGGCGTTGAATTCGATGAAGTGCGCGCCTACGCCGCTGGTGACGATGTCCGTGCGATCGATTGGCGGGTCACCGCACGATCAGGTACCGCGCACACCAAATTGTTTCACGAAGATCGGGAGCAACCCATTTTAGTGGCTATCGATCAGCGCACACCGATGAAGTTTGGCTCGACCCAGTGCTTTAAATCGGTCATGGCAGCACACGTTGGCACCCTCGCCTTGTGGTCAGCACTTGGGGCCGGTGAGCGTGTGGGTGGTGTTGTGTTAGGCGACAACACCCTATCGGATACTCGTCCCAAACGCAGCCAGCATAGCGTGCTCCGCGTCATCGGTGATCTTGTCCGCGAGGGCGCACCCGGGGCTGCTGATGGCACGGCGAGTCATGACCTCTCCGACTTGCTTCAGCAACTCGAGCGCATTGCTCGCCCGGGCACTCGGATTTTTTTAGTCAGTGACTTTCATGATTTGTTGGTAGCCGACAACCTCTCACCATTGCGGCGGCTAGCACGCCGCACGCAAATGGTGGGTATCGCTGTCGACGACCGCCTCGAAGCCGAACTCCCTCGCTCCGGGCACTATTGTGTCACCGATGGCAATCATCATTCCTCTCTCGATACCGGCGCAGAGAGTATTCGAGACGCCTATGCCAGTCAGTATCGATCAAATCAGGAGCTGACTGCGCGACGACTTCGCGAACTGCGCATACCGCTGCTGAAGATTAGCACCGGCGATGACCCCTTGAGACGACTGCTGACGGTATTTCCTGCACGATGAACCCCGACATGATGCTGGCACAACTGGCCCCTTTGCGAGAGCCTGCGTCGATAGGATGGTGGCCAATGGCGCCGGGATGGTGGCTCATTCTTGTGTTAGCGATCATTGGTTTAGGCCTCATCGGCCGATGGTTTTGGCGACGCTATCGTCGCGCACACTACCGCCGAATTGCGCTCTCCCAACTGCGCCTCTTGAGAGCCAATGAGGCGACCATCACAGACATCAACCAATTGCTGAAGGCGGCAGCATTGCGAGCCTTCCCCCCAGAACAGGTGGCGGCACTTCATGGTCAGCGCTGGCAAGCGTTTCTCCTCAAGACCTGTCAAGATTTGCCTACTGACGGGTTGGCAGAGCTCGACTCGCTCTATGCGGCGCACTCCTGTGCCGCCACAGAACCGCTGCTGGTAATGGCTGAACATTGGGTCCGTCGTCATGAGGTGGCCCATGCTTGAGTGGATGTGGCCCTGGATATTTATCGCGGCACCGTTACCGGTGCTCATTTTTTATTTCAGTCGTGGCGGATCTCTGCAGCCTTCGGCACTCAGGGCGCCTTTTGCGGCACGATGGCAATCCTTGTCGGGGACGCGGCAACCCAGTCAGTCGGGGCGATGGTATTGGTGGTTGCTGTGGACGGCCTGGATGCTATTGATTGCAGCGATCGCGCGACCTCAATGGATTGGCGAACCCATTGAACTCCCCAATACGGGTCGCGATCTCATGCTCGGGCTTGACCTATCCGGCAGCATGCAAATTGAAGACATGCAGATTGGCAATCGACTGGTTCCGAGGATTACAGCGGTCAAATCAATTGCCGCCGATTTTGCGCAGCGACGTCAGGGCGATCGCGTCGGACTTATTTTATTCGGCACACGTGCTTACTTGCAGGCACCTCTCACCTTCGACCTTGCCACCATCACCCGGTTCATCGATGAAGCCCAGCTCGGATTTGCCGGTGAGGACACGGCTATTGGTGATGCACTGGGATTAGCGATTAAACGTCTGCGCGACCGTCCCGCAACGTCACGTATTTTCATACTGCTCACCGATGGTCAAGACACTGCCAGCACAGTGGACCCGATGGAAGCAGCAGCGCTGGCGGCTCAGCTTGATGTGAAAATCTATACCATCGGCATTAGCCGTAACTTGGGCAGGACGACCCGCGGCCGTGTCGAAGTAGATGAAGCCATGCTCAATGCCGTGGCTGAGGCAACGGGCGGACGCTATTTTAGAGCGACCTCACCGGCGGAACTCGAGGCCATCTATGCGTTACTCGATACCCTGGAACCGGTGGAACAGGACGCCAGCACTTTTCGTCCGAAACGCGCCCTGAGTTGGGTGCCCTTGCTCGGTGCGCTAGGGCTGTCATGTTGGCTCGGTCTGCTTCATAGCGGCTGGCTGAGTCGCCGCAGCAGTAGGCTTACTCATGATTGATGGGTTTCATTTGCTGCGTCCAGAATTTCTGTGGGGATTATTGATCTGCCCCGTGCTGGCCTTTGCGCTGTGGCATCGGCGCGCTCAGCAAGGCGACTGGAGCCGTGCCATCGACCCAGAACTGCTCCCCTATCTGATGCCGGATCAAAATAATCAAACTCGCCGGACAACAATTTGGATACCCACCCTGCTGCTCAGCTTGATTGTGCTCGCCGCAGCGGGGCCCAGCCTGCGGCAGGTAGAACTACCGGTTATCAAACGCGCCGACGCGCTGGTACTGGTATTGGATCTCAGCGCATCGATGTTGGCGGCAGACGTTCAGCCCAGTCGAATACAACGCGCGCGACAAAAGATACTCGATTTACTGGATACGAGAGCCGAAGGCGTGACCGGCTTGGTCGTTTTTGCAGGCGATGCCCATGTGGTCACGCCACTGACAGACGATGCCCGGACTATTGCTAACCTCATGCCCGCACTGTCACCCAACATTATGCCGTTACCCGGCGCTAATGCGACCAGTGGGGTTGAGGTGGCTGCCGATCTATTGAAGACCGCTGGCGCGCAAGGCGGACAAATCTTACTCATGACTGATGGCCTGCCGGGCTTTGACGAAACCCGCGCGAAAGACGCGCTTGAGGGCAGCGGTGCGACCCTTGCCATACTGGCCATTGGAACCACAGTAGGGGCCCCGATACCACTCCCTTCCGGCGGATTCCTCAAGGACGATGCGGGCGAAATTGTAATCCCGACGCTCGATCGGAAGGCCATCAATCGAGTGGCGAGCGCTTTGAACGCACCTATTGAACAAATCAGCTTAGACGAGCGCGATATCGAGTCACTGACGAAACGGAATGTCTTAGCGGCTCAAGGCGAACTCGACTTAGCAAGACAAACCGATGCTTGGCAAGACCAGGGATTTTGGCTGGCTGCGCTCGTTGCCCTGCTGCTGCTCCCCGCATTCCGAAAGGGAGCCCTCGTCAGCGTATTGCTATTGCTGGTGATGCCATCGGAAACCGTCAAAGCGGCGGAATGGGAAGATCTTTGGCTGACCCCTGATCAACAAGGCGCCAAACGGCTTGCCGCCGGTGACGCCAGCGGCGCCGCTGAACGATTCGCCCAGTCGTCATGGCGTGGGATGGCGGAATTTGAGGCGGGCACCTATGATCGGGCCGCCGATAGCTTTGCCTCCGAGCCCTCTGCTGATGCGCTATTCAATCAAGGCAATGCTTTGGCGATGCAGGGCGATTTACGAGGCGCCATTAACGCTTATGAACAGAGCTTGTCCTTGCAGCCCACCGCAGAAGATGCCCTTGCTAATCGTGATTTTATTCAGTCGCTACTCGACCAACAAGAAGATCAAAACGAAGAACAGCAAGAGGGCGAGGAGCAAAGCCAGCAAGACGATCAATCTGAGCAAAATGACTCATCGGATTCCGATAATGAGAGTAGTGGTGAATCGTCGGATGAACAAAACGACTCGCAGCAAGAGGGCGAGCAACAAGAGGATGACGCGAACGATAATGGCGACCCTCAGGATGAGTCCGAGCAACAACCGGGTGAACAAGACCCGAATCGCGCTGATGAAGATCAGCAAGCCGCAGAGCAGCTTGAGGCGGCCACACAAGAACAAATGGCTAAATTTGATGAGGCATTAGAGGAGCAACAAGCGCTGGAACAGTGGTTGCGCCGCGTGCCAGACGACCCCGGTGGACTGTTGCGACGCAAGTTCCGCTATCAGACCATGCAAAGACTCAGGGAGGGTGAGAAACCCGATGAATCGATTCGTTGGTAACACGCACCCACGACGCGTGACCGTCTGGAGCCTCATCGCGAGCACCCTTTTATGGTCTGCTGCGACGATGGCCAATCTGTCTGCGACCGCAGATCGCCGTGAAATTGCCATGGGAGAAACACTGCGGCTCACCATACTGGGTGATGCAGGTGAACAGCCCAGCGAGATTGACCTCACCCCGCTGAATCGAGATTGGGAGATACTCTCTCGCTCCAGCGCGACCAACGCGCGTTTTATCAACGGCCGTAATAACGTCACTCGAACATTGGAGATGGAACTCGCACCACTGCGTGAAGGAACGCTTGCCATCCCCTCTCTATTAACGGGGGGTCGCCGTACGACACCAATTTCGATTCTGGTAAATCCTGAACCCCTGATGGCACCCGGCGACGCCCTCGTATTATTTGAAACCAGCATCGACCAGCCCAGCCTGTACGTTCAAGCGGAGCTCATGCTCACGGTAACCCTACAACAAGCGATTAATTTAGAGGGCGGAGAAATTTCAGCCCTCGATATTGCGGACGCCGTCGTTGAGCCGCTGGAACGACAATCTTTTCAGCGACGAGTGGGCAATCGCACATGGTTGGTCACCGAATTACGCTACGCAGTCTATCCACAAAAGAGTGGCACGCTATCGATACCTGCTATCGAATTTACAGCGCGTGAAGTGCAGCCTGGGCGTACTTTATTAGGCTCGCGCCTGGGCAGACGCCTCCGCTTATCGTCCGAGCCGCTGCAAGTCACCGTGAAGAGTGTGCCCGCTTCTTTTCCCGGCGATGTTTGGCTACCCGCTCGAACACTCACCTTAACGGAAAACTGGTCACTTGATCCCGAGACACTATCGGTGGGCGACTCGACGACGCGAACCCTCACCCTGATCGCTGAGGGTCTTCAGGGGAGCCAGCTGCCACCGCTGAGCAGCGTACAAGGCGCGCGCAATATTCCTGAGCTCCGTTTCTACCCCGACCAAGAATCGATTGACCAAAGTGAAATCGCCCGAGGGCTTCAGGGAAAGCGGACCCAAAGCGAAGCGCTGGTTGCGCGCTCGGGTGGAGACTGGGCGTTACCCGAGATCCAGGTTCCGTGGTGGAATACCCAAACGGATCAGCTCGAATATGCGGTCTTGAAGGCCCGAAAGGTTGTCGTGCAAAGCGCCGATATCCTTGATATTGAAGCGGCATCGGCAACCGTCTCCGACACGACTCTGCTCGCCACAGCCCTGCCCCTTTGGGTTTGGATAGTCAGTTTGGCTGGCTGGCTCATCGCCCTCGGCTTAGCCGTCGCACTGTGGCGACGTCGTCCAGGGTCGCTGCGTGCCGAAATATCCAAGGATGCCCGCGCCTCCCTGCGAGGCGGGGACAAGCGTCAGGCATTGGTCGAGGTGAAGCGTGCGCTCACGCAACAAGACGCACCGGGCGTCAGGACGGCGTTGCAACACTGGGCAGCACTGCATCATGCGCGCACGTTTTCCTCGCTCAGCGACATTGCCAAAGCCAGTAGCCCCTCGTTAGCCGCGCTGCTCAATGAACTGGATCGTTCTATTTATGGTGGCACTGACAATGAGTGGCGTCAGCTCGCACTGGTGGAGGCGCTCCGTGAGGAGTCAGCGCCAGAGGACCACAATCCGCAGCACGACGAGGCCATGCAGTTGTATCCCTCGCGGTAGTTCATCGCAATCAAGACGTTATTGAGCCCACCCTAACGGGGTCACCGCGACGCTACGGTGCGTCACTCAGCGAGCGGCTCACCACCTCAAAAATATCTTTGGGTAGCGGCTCAATCGCCGCGATTTCCTCGAGTATTGCCCGCATCAGATCTTGCCCCGCACCATACCGACGCCAGCGCGTTAATGGCGCGAGCATGCGAGCGGCAATTTGTGGATTAGTGGCCTGAATTTTCACAATGACGTCACCCAGCAACCGGTACCCTGCGCCATCCGCACGATGAAACGCAATGGGGTTTGCACCGGCAAAAGCACTCACCAGCGCCCTCAGTTTATTGGGGTTACGCCAGTCGAAGGCTTCATGCTCCATTAGCAACCTGACGCTCTCGACGCAATCCTCCGCGGGACGGGTTGCTTGAATAGTGAACCATTGATTCACGACCAGCGCCTCGTGTTGCCAGCGCTCATAAAATGCCGCAAGCACCTGCTCACGCTCTGCGGGCGTTTCATATTGAACAAGCCATCGTAATGTCGCCAATCGATCGGTCAGATTGTCAGCTTGCTCGTGCAGCGCACGAATCGCTGCCAGGTCACCCATACCCGCTGCCAGCAAAAAGTCCTGCGCCACGTGTTGCAGCGCGCGAACACCAATATCTGCGGCACTGGCGCGATACGCATTCTGCAGCCGATAGTGAGAGGAGACCTGCTGCCAATGACTCGCAAGCCGACTGCCCAACAGCGCCTTCATTTGCTGACGGCGGGCATGGATAGCCGCGACATCAACCAAACCCTTTTGTGCCGCGCGATCAGCCAAATACTCTTCACTCGGCAACGTCACCGTCAGTGCCTTCATCGCAGGATCCATTGCGCCGGTTAATACCCGCTCACACGCCTCAGCTAAGCCCGCGCTGATCTCTCCAGACGCGCCAACAGGCTCAGCCTCCAACGACTCGACCGAGCGAGCCAGCAAATGTTGCGCCGCGTCCCAAGCAACGAATGCGTCGTCATCGCCTCCCATCAACATCAGCAAAGCCGCGTCGGGCTGTTCGGTCGTGACGCGGACCGGCGCCGAAAATCCTCTGAGCAATGAGGGCACCGGCTCGGCGGGTATGCCATCAAAAATGAACGTTTGCTCACGCTCAGTGAGCTCCAGAACGCGTGTCGTCCCCTCCCCCAGGTCAACGGGCTGAGCATCTACCAATAATCCGGTCGCAATAGGAATCACCAGCGGCGCGTCCTGTGCATCCTTCAGCCGCGGATTGTGTTGCCGCAGCGTCAGATGGTAGCGCTGCGACGCTGCCTCATAGCGACCCTCGAACTGAATCTCCGGCGTACCAGGCTGCTCGTACCAACGTCTAAACTGCTCAAGGTCACGACCCGATGCCTCAGACAAACTGTCGACAAAGTCATCACAGGTGACCGCTTGTCCATCAAAGCGCTCAAAATACAGCTTGGTCCCCGCAAAAAAAGCATCCGCTCCTAATAAGGTGTGCAGCATCCGCACTACTTCAGCACCCTTTTCGTACACGGTCAGGGTATAAAAATTGGAGATGTCTACAAAAGCATCAGGGCGGACCGGGTGTGCCATGGGCCCCGCATCTTCAGCAAACTGATGCGTGCGCAAGAACATGACATCTTCGACCCGTTTGACACCCCGGGAATTCATATCCGCAGAAAATTCTGCATCGCGAAAAACGGTGAAGCCTTCTTTCAAAGTGAGCTGAAACCAATCGCGACAGGTCACTCGGTTACCCGAATAATTGTGGAAGTATTCGTGGGCGACGACACCTTCAACTCGCTGGTAGCCCGCATCCGTAGTGATATCGGGGTGCGCTAACACGCAGGAGGTGTTGAAAATATTGAGACTCTTGTTCTCCATTGCCCCCATATTGAAATCGTCGACCGCCACAATATTGTAAAGATCGAGGTCGTACTCGAGGCCATAAACCTCCTCATCCCAGCGCATCGCATTTTTCAGCGATGCCATGGCGTGATCACAATAATTCAGGTCTTTTTCCTCTACCCAAATATGCAGATCCACTTGTTTACCGGAACACGTGGTAAACACATCCGAAACAGGTTTTAGGTCCCCTGCCACCATGGCAAAAAGATGCGCAGGCTTGGGATAGGGATCATGCCAGACAGCTCGATGCCGCCCGCCTTCAAGGGTTTCTTCAGACACCAGGTTGCCGTTGCTGAGTAAAACAGGACACGCGGCTCGATCCGCTTCAAGCGACACCGTATAGGTCGCCATTACATCAGGCCTATCAGGGAAGTACGTGATTTTGCGGAAACCCTCCGCCTCACATTGCGTGCAATAGGCGCTTTGCGAACGATAAAAACCTTCAAGAGACGCATTCTCCTCAGGGCAAATATGCACACAGGTTTTCAATTCAAATTGATCGGGCACCGATGGAATCAGTAACTGATCCTCCGTCACCTGATAGTGGTTCTCGCTCAGTCGTTCGCCATCCAGCTCGACCCATTGCAGCGTCAGTTGCTCACCATTGAGTTGCAATGGCGCTGCCGCTGCGCCGCGACGCACTAGGGACAGCGTTGCCGTCACCTCGGTGCGACCCGAAAATATCTGAACCAACAGCGAGACGGTCGACACCGTGAAATCCGGCGTCTGATAATCCACTCGGTGGATCGTACCGGGTAAACCCTCGCGGAATGCCATCATGATTGATTCACCTTAATATCGACTTCATAGCCACCAAACTTGCGGATATTCAGCACACCCGTGTCGAGGATTAAATACTGCCCCTTAATCCCCATCAAGGTCCCTTCAACGACTGGCTGCTTATCAAAATTATGCGCTTTGACCTTCTCTGGCCAGTTCAGTATCGGGTAGCGAATCGTCGTCTCTGGCGCATCCTCCAGCAATTCAAACGCCGCCTCACCGTGCTGTCGCTTCAGATCATCGATACCCTCTTGGCAACACTCCATCAGATTTTTTCGAATGGCCTCAAGATCTTCGGGGTCGCTATCCCCCTTGAGCATTTTTTGCCATGCGGTGCGGTCACCGACCTCGCGCGCGCACAACACTTCTAAGAGTCCGGATTGGTAACGAGTTTGCACACGTGCAATCGGTTTGGCCTGTGTCGCGCCCTGATCCATCCAGCGAGTGGGGACCTGCGTGCCACGGGTAATACCCACTTTGACACTCGAGGTATTCGCTAGGTAGACAATATGAGGGACTTGGCAATTTAAGGCCGCCCACTCCGGCTCGCGGCACGTCCCCTCAGCAAGGTGACATTTTGCGGGGCTCATAATACAAGTGTCACAGGAGGCTAACTTACGAAAGCAGGGGTAACAGTGCCCCTGATTAAAACTTTTTTTTGTCAGGCGCTTGCAGGCGACACACTCAATGACGCCGGTAAAGGATAAGCGCATGGGCAGGCCCAGCAGGTCATTAACTGGCAAACCACCCTGCTCTGGGAGCAACGTGTAGCTGACCACCTCAGCCAGCTCTGTTTGCATTTTACGCAACATACCGCGTATCTCAGTCACCACTCGGCTCCTTCCAGTTTAAGGGTGTGGGGTCATCTCGGACCTCATTTGCCTTGCTGCCTTTATCGATAAAGCCCACACGTTCCTCGGGCGCCAGGTGCAGCTCTCCCCAGGTAATCACCGCTTGCATGGCTGACTGCCGCTGTTCATTCGACAACGTGCGCCCATCTGGCCACCGCCCAATTGCTAACGCGTCAACAAGACGATCGTAAGTTTTTCTATCCATCTGACGGACTGATTGACGATACACCTCTGACACTTCAACGCCTCCCAAAAAAACGGGGTGCAGTGCTCAGCAGCATTCCCAGCAGGCAGCCCGTCAACAGCCCCCCCACGTGAGCACCATTAGCCACCGCCCCCGCGCCAATGAATTCCATGCTGCCCGCCATGCCAATCACCAGCCAAATGAGCATAAACGCAAACACCGCCATCGGCGGCGGGAGTATCCAACCGGGCCGTCGCCAGTGGGATACCAAGATCACTCCCATGAAAGCGTAGACCACTCCTGACATGCCGCCAAAAATCGACGGGCCCTCCCACAGGTATTGACAGTAATTGCTGCCCAGTGCCGTCACACCGTAAAGTGCCAGTAAGTTAGCCGACCCCAATCGATGCTCGATTCGCTGACCAAATTCCCACAGCCATAAGCAGTTAAAAACCACATGCAGCCACCCAAAATGAATCAATGTGGGGGTAATCAATCTCCACCATTCACTGCCCATTTCGCCAAAGGCCACATAACCGCCGGCAGCCCGAAAGGGCACGAAATTAAACTGCTGCAACATGCCCATCCATTGCAGCGGATAAAACAGCAAAAAACAGCCAGCAGTCACTGCCACCAAAAAGAAGGTCGCAGGCGCACGCTGTATTGCAGGTGGGGCGCTACTGAACGAGGGCATCTGACCAGCGAAGTTTGTCCCGACAGGTCGCATAAAAGCTATAGCCAGGAGGATGCAGCAACGTAAGCTCTCGTGATTTTTTGCGAATACGTACCGAGTCGCCTGGCAAGGCAGTAATCGAAATTTGACCATCACAAGTAATGGGGGGATGGATATCGTTACGCGACACCACATCGATCCGAATCTCACTTTGCCCACTGACCACAATGGGGCGGCTGGTCAACGAATGGGGAAACATGGGGACTAACACCAGCGCATCAAGACCGGGCGAGACAATAGGTCCCCCCGCCGACAAGGAATAGGCCGTCGATCCCGTTGGGGTGGCCACAAGCAAGCCGTCCGCGTTTAGGCGATACACAAAATCACCATCGATGCTGAGTTCGAACTCCACCATTTGTGCCGATGCGCCAGAATTCACCACGATGTCATTGAGTGCCTCACCCCGGCCCACCACCTGTTCTCCTCGCCACACCTCAGCATCCAGCAAAAAACGTCGGTCACTGAGATAGTCGCCGTTCAAAATGGCACTGACTTGCTCCAGCAAATCATCGGGACTGACATCGGTGAGGAATCCAAGCCGTCCCCGATTGATGCCAATCACGGGCGTATCGTGTTTGACTAAGGTGCGCGCAGCACTGAGTAAGCTGCCATCGCCGCCAATCACAATCGCCAGATCCACCATGGCACCAATCTGATCACGAGACGCCATTTCACGCCGCTCAAAATGGGCAAGCGTGGCCAGACGATCCTCGATCGTCACCTGAATGTTGCGCAGGTCCAAGAGCTTCAGAAGCCCAGACACCACCTCCTCAACCCCCGGGTGTTCTCTGCGTCCGAGCAGGCCCACATGAGCGAAAGTCGTCATAAACGGGTAGCAATCATTTGATCCATCAGCTTACCCCTCCTCCAAGGCCTACGTTATTATGCTCCAATACCCTTTCAGCGCGATAGCTAGAGCGCACAAAGACACCCGATACTACCTCCATAAACCCTTTTTCTAATCCCCACTGCCGATAGCGCTCGAATTCTTCTGGCGTCACAAATCGCTCCACTCGTAAATGGTGCTTAGTCGGCTGCAGATATTGCCCCAACGTGAGGACATCGACGTCGTGCGCACGAAGATCATCCATACAGCGCTTGAGTTCTTCCTCACGCTCACCCAAACCGAGCATGAGTGAGGTCTTGGTAATCACTTCGGGTCGGTAGGTTTTGGCATAGGCCAACACATCAAGTGTCTGCTGATAGCCTGCTCTGGGGTCTCTAACAGGATGCGTCAGCCGCTCAACGGTCTCTACGTTTTGTGCAAAAACATCAATACCAGAGTCGAGCAGCACCTCAATGGCGTTTTGATCACCCAAAAAGTCAGGTGTCAGTGCCTCGACCGCAGTGCCCGGGTTCTGATGCTTCGTCGCCGACACAACTGCAGCATAATGCGCCGCACCGCCATCACTGAGATCGTCGCGATTGACCGACGTCAGGACAACATACCGCAGCCCCATCAATTCAACGGCCTGAGCAGTATTAGCGGGCTCTTCTTTATCGAGCCAGCCATTCGGATTACCCGTGTTCACGGAACAAAAACGGCAGGCACGGGTACACACATCGCCCATCAACATGATCGTCGCGGTACCTGCGCTCCAGCACTCGCTGATATTCGGGCACTTGGCCTCCTCACAGACTGTCGCCAAGCGATGCTCGTGAACAATCGACCTCACCGCGTCAAACTTGGGACTGCTCTGTATCCGCATTCTTAGCCAATCGGGCTTCTGCAGCGGGGCAGTCTCTGTCGACGAGGCTTTGATGCCGTCCTTAATGACACGCATGCCACGTTCATTGACAAACTTTTCACCGCTATCGATCGCCGCTAGGGGGATCCGTTCATCCGTCATAGCAGACTCCCGCGCGCATCAGGCAGCCGCTCCAGCACTGAGCTGAACCGACAGCCCATTGACCGCGGCGTTGCCCGATAGTTGGTCGATAAACTGGTCATCTGTAATGTCATTGCAGCTCACACCCGCGTGCTGGCTAGCCGTCTCTGCTCGCGTCCCCGGCTGACCATGCCCATAACCGTGGGGCAGGCTTACCACGCCCCTCATCACATCATCCGTGCAGGCTAATTCCGCCTCAATACTCCCAATGCGACTTTGAATAGTAACCAACATCCCCGTCTGCCAACCCTCTCGTTGAGCATCGGCTGTATTCATTAACAATTGACACCGTGGTTTACCTTTCATCAATCGGTGATGGTTATGCATCCAAGAATTGTTGTCTCTCACATGCCGACGCCCAATCAATCGATACGTATCGGTTTGCTCGGACTGCTCATTAACCAGACGCTCAATGTCCTTAAACACCGCATCGATCGCCAGATGAATGTGCTTTTCCGGGGTCTGAAGCCGCTGCGGACACGAGGGTTCAAGAGGCCCCATGTCGATACCAGAGGGGTGCGCTTTTAATTTTTCAATACTCAGCTGCCATTCAGTCTGCTCTCCGTAAGGCCCCGCGCGCAATGCGTTATCGACTAAACGATCTGGAGCAATCCGTGGCAGAGGCGACACGTTTAATCGTTCGGCGAGACGCTCGCCAAGCTCCGAAAATATCTCCCAGTCATGGAGCGCGCCGTCGGGCTTCTCAAATACCGCGGGGTTATAGCGGGCAGTATTACGAATCGCAAGGTTGTGAAACGCAATATCGTAATGATCATGCTCCAAAGGCGACGTCGGTGGCAAAATCAGGTCAGCATGCCGGGTCGTTTCATTCAGTGCCGGATCGAGGGAGATCATAAACGCTACTTCTTCCAACGCCGCGTCCAGTGCCTGACCGTTGGGTGTCGACAAAACAGGGTTGCCGGCACCGGTGATCATCACTTTGATCTGTCCCTCTCCGGGAGTGCGAATTTCATCCGCCATCGCCACTGCCGGTAGCTCATAGTTAAACTCGGGTAAGCCGCGTTTTCGACTGGCGAAACGACCAAAACCGCCGGGACTCGTATTGGCCACTTGATCCATTGCCGGCGCGGTAAAAAGACTGCCGCCCGGCTTATCGAGGTTACCCGTGGCGACGTTAATCACTTGTATCGCCCACTGGCACAGTGCGCCATAGGCTTGGGTACTCACCCCCATACGTCCATAGCAAATCCCCGCCTCAGCCGCCGCCATCTCGTGCGCGATTCGTTCAATATCGGCGGCCGCAATACCGGTTCGTTCTGCGGCCCACTGAGGGGTTAAGTCACTGACTGCCGCCTCTACCTCGTCTAGCCCATCGGTGTATGACTTCAACGCGCCAGGGTCGACCAGTGCATCACGGAACAACACATGAATCATAGCCAGCAGAAAGGTCGCATCAGACCCTGGCTTGATAAAGTGATGCTCGCTGGCCATCTCAGCTGTCTCGGTCCGTCGTGGATCGATCACCACCAACTTACCGCCTCTCGCTTGCAATGCCTTGAGTCGCCGGCGCACATCAGGAACGGTCCAAATGCTGCCATTCGAAGCCAGCGGATTCGCACCGAGCATCAGAAAGTAATGCGTTCGGTCCACATCGGGAATGGGCTGCAACAGCATGTGCCCAAAACACCATAAGGACACTAAATGGTGTGGTAACTGATCGACTGACGTCGCAGAAAACCGATTGCGTGTGCGGATGTATTTAAACAAATTGCGCTGATGCGTCATCATCCCGTAATTGTGGACTGAGGGGTTACCAAAGTACGCCCCCACTGCATCAACACCATGATCTCGGAGCGTTGCCGCCAGCGTATCAGCCGCCAGATCAAGCGCCTCGCTCCATTCGATTTCTTCATGATGGTAAACCCCCGGTGCTGAGCGCACTCTCTTCAGCGGCTTACGCAATCGATCTGGATCCTCGTGAATGTCTTGCAACGCGACCGCCTTTGGACAGATATGGCCGCGACTGAGTGGATCGGACTGGTCACCCCGAATGTCGACAATCTTCGCGCCCTCGGTTTGAATGACCAGCCCACACATGGCCTCGCATAAGTGGCAGACTCGGTGATGTACCAGGGCTTCGTTATCACTCATGATCGACTCTCCATGCTCGCCAATAAGGTCAGGACACTATTCGTTCCGATTGGGCGTGTTCCCCGGGATTATCTCATAGGGCTTATCTTAAAGGACTTATCCTAAGGGACTTATCCTAAAGGGCTCATCCTAAAGGACCCGTCTTACGGGGCTTGTCTTAAGGGCTTAAGCGGGAACAAGCGGGCCCACTCCGTCACGAAAACCGAGGTGCCCGGCCCTCCATTTGAGCCATCACCGCTTCGGTTTGATTAGCCTGTCCAATAATATCGTCCTGTTCCCGCGATTCCGCCAGTAACAGCTCTTCGTCACTAATGTGTGCCAAGGCATTCGATAGTCGCTTAGCCGCTCGAATAGCGTCAGGGTTCTTGCCGACAATGTCGTGCGCCAGTGCCATCGCTCGCTCCAGTGGATGCTCCGCTACTTCTGTCGCAAAACCCAGCTCATGAGCTACCGCGCCAGAGAACTCGGCATTGGTATAGACCAACTTGCGCAATACGTCGTCGCGCACATTGCCACGCCATAGCGGATAACCAGCCATATCCGGCACCAGACCCCAGCGCATTTCCATCACGCTGCACCGCGTATCGGGATGCACAATACGGATATCAGCGCCTGACAGTATATTGAGGCCGCCTCCAATCGCGACACCATGGGCCGCAGCGATGACCGGCACAGGCAGCGTTCGCCAGCCCCACGCCACTTGCTGGAAACGATTCGTCATACCGTGGGTGCGCTCGAGTAATTTGGTCGGCGCGCCATCACCCTGCAGGCTCGCCATATCTAGACCGGCACAAAACCCTCTACCCTCCCCCGAGATCACAACTGCGCGAACGTCAGATTGCTCCGCCAGCTCAGCGATCGCTGCGATAATCGCATCGAACATTGCCGCGTCGAGCGCATTTATTTTATCTGCCCGGGTCAAGGTCACGTGGGCAATATGATCAGCGGTAGTGATTGAGACTCTATCGCTCATAAGGGGGCTCCGTTGTGTATCGGTTGAGGACTGCATAAAGTGTGACATAGTTTATGCCGAAATAACGCTGAGCAGAGACCGTTAGTATAACGCTCGCAGGTGGCACCCCGTCATCAATCGAACAAGGCGTTTCCCTCAGTCACTCAAGTACAGTAGCGGATCCATTTTCGCCGGCAATTCACCCACCGTCGATTCGACAAAGAGTCGATGCCATAGCGCAAACTGCAACAGGCTCATCAGCAGCCGGCCTGCACCCCCTGAGCGCCGCTGGGTGGCAAGGAGTAATTTGACGCCCTTGGGATTGAACCACCGTTGTATTGACTCATTGGTCAGTAATATGTGGCCCAACGAGGCCAAGCGATCGCCCTGCCACCAGTCATTAACAGGCACATAAAAACCCCGCTTTTTGGCGGCAAAATGCTCGGTGGGCATAAAACCCGCTGCCCACTGCTTGAGGATTTTCTTGCCTTCTTGACGATCACTTTTGAGCCCGTCGGGCAGCTTAAGGCCCCATTCGACGATCCTCCGATCGACAAACGGCATCCGTCCCTCGACTCCCCGCGCCATCAACATACGATCGGCCTTGACCAGAAGGTTATTGGGCAACGCATGTTCAAGATCTAAGGCCTGCATTTTTTGCAAGGCACTCCAGCGCGATGGGTAAGACCCCCAGCTTTCAATCAGCGGTATGCGCCATTGCGATCGAGCGGCCTGTAACTCTGGCCCCAGCAACTCGTTGGCAATACTGCCCCGCAGATCTCCTCGGGCGCGGAATCCACCGGTTCCCGGAAATAAACAGCGCTTTATGAAGCGTTCGGCAAAACCCGTGCGGTAACGCCCGTAACCGGCAAAACTCTCATCTCCACCCTCTCCCGAAAAAACGACCTTCATCGTTTTTGAGGCCTCCTCCGCCAACAGTAGCGTGGGCAAATTTGCCGGGTCACGCATTAAGTCATCAGCAGCCCATACGGTTTGTAAAAGACGAGATAGTAAGGCGTCTGGGGTAGGAGTGATCACGCGATGTTGAGTGTTAAAATGCGTCGCTAGCCGAGTCGCCACATCGAGCTCATCTCCCACGGAAGATCCTGGAAATCCGATCGAAAAAGTATGGATATCCTCCATGCCGTAGCGTCGCATCAAACCCAGCAAGATGGTGGAATCCACGCCACCCGAGAGAAATAGCCCAATCGGCACGTCGGCACGTTGATGCTGCGTAAAAACAGTCTCCATTAAGGCGTCTAATGAAGCAATCGGATCGGCGTGACTCGTCGGCGCAATGTCAGTGACAGACCAATGGCGCCACTGCTCAACCCGGTGGCCCGCCCTAATGAGTACCGCCTCACCGGGCAGTATTCGCTCAACACCAAAAAAGGGGGTATTGCGGGCGAGCGGATGCTGCGTCTCCAGGTACTGCATTAAAGCGGTAGGGTTAAGATCAGGTTGTTGCGGCATCAGCGCCAGGAGTGCCTTAATCTCGGACGCAAAACGCACCCCTGCGCTCCCCTCATGGCAATACAAAGGTTTCATCCCCAAAGGGACACGCACCAGCAGCACTTCGTCTTGCTCAACGTCATGCAGCGCAAAGGCATACATACCCTCCAGCCTGGTCAGGACGTCTCGGCCCCAGGCAGCGTACCCTTGCAGGATGACCTCCGAGTCCGATTGCGTCGCAAATCGAGCACCCTGAGCCACTAATTCGTCTCTTAGCTCGACGTGGTTATAGATCTCTCCATTTGCCACCAACGCAAAACGGCCGCAGGATGACCGCAACGGTTGAGCGCCGCCCTCGAGATCAATAATCGATAGCCGGGTATGGCCCAGCGCCACGCCATTCTGATGGTAGGTTCCCTGACCATCGGGACCACGATGCCCCAACGCTGCCAGGGCAATATCTACGCGATCCGCTGGTCGTCCGGTTATGGCGGCAAAGCCGACAAGTCCGCACATGATATTACGGTGCCTTCTCTTTCACATGAACAGACATACTCAGCTTCCCTTCTCAAAAACACATCGAGACAAGCTGGAGTGTAACGCAGGGGCTCGACTCACCACATCATCGATAGCACTCCCTATGCTAATCTGTCGCTCAATATCGATAGGATAGTCAATGGTAATGCGGCCAAAACTCGCCATTCTGGTCTCCTTCTCAGGGCAAGGTGGGGTGGAGCGCATGATTGCCAACCTCAGCCAATCGCTGGCAATGGCGCCGATCGATCTGGATATTCTTTTGATCAAGGCGAAGGGGCCGCATGTCGCGGCATTGCCCGACAACGCCAATGTCATTCATTTGCGAGCGCGACACACGGCCACGAGCATCTTCGAAGTAGCGCGCTACCTGCGGCGTGAAAAACCAGATGCTCTCCTCGCGGTTAAGCATCGCGGCATCATTGCAGCACTGCAGGCACGAACACTGGCTCGGACCTCGACGCCCATCTCTGGACGCTTGGGCACCACGGTTTCCGCGGCGCTGGCCAGTAAATCGCCGCGGCGTCGAGCCCGATGGTTCAGCACCATGCGGCGCTATTATCCCAGATTACATCAACTGATCGCGGTGTCGCAGGGCGTCGCGGATGATGTCATCACCATTACCGGGATGTCGGACACCCAGGTCACGGTGGTTCGCAACCCCACCGTCACCCCGGCGATGCTGAGCAACGCGACCCTTCCCGTTGAGCATCCGTGGTTTGCCGAGAATGCACCACCTGTGGTGCTGGGTGTGGGCCGACTGACCGAACAAAAAGATTTTCCTACCTTACTTCGCGCGTTTTCAGAAGTCGTGACGCGACGCGACGCCAGACTGATTATCTTGGGTGAGGGCCAGCTGCGAGAGACCCTCCTCGAGCAAGCGCAGCAGCTAGGGATTGCCGACAAAATGGCGTTACCAGGTTTTACAGACCACCCGTGGGCATGGATGCATCGTGCCGCCGTTTTCGTGTTGTCGTCGCGATGGGAAGGCTCTCCGAATACACTCACTGAAGCGCTCGCCCTCGGCACACCAGTGGTCAGCACCGACTGCCCCAGTGGCCCTAGAGAGTTATTAAGCGGAGGGGACATTGCCCCGCTCGTCCCGATGGGCGATGTCGCCGCATTAAGCGAGGCCATTCTATCGACCCTCTCCAATCCACCTGAAGCGGCGACGTTGATTCACGCTGTGAAAGACTACCATCAAGATGTCAGCGCCGGACGCTACCTTGACGCGCTCGGTCTCGCCATCGACTGGCCTCATCGGGGTCAGTAAGCCACCCGATCTCAACGGCTGGCGGAGTGGTGCAACAGGGGTGGCGCCCCATAACGATCTGCCCGACAATCACGGTTGCTATTCATAGGAGACATCTGGATATGTCCACACTGCGATCGTTCATCATTACCAGCCTAACCGCACTGCTCTTGACGAGCATGAGCAACAGCACTGCCGCCGCCGATCAGGATGAGATCCTTGCTTTGTATCAGGGCTGGATTCGAGCAGTAGAGTCGAGCGATATTGATGGCTATGTGGGGGGGTTGCATCCCGACGTCAGCCTGCGCCCACCCGGCGTTACCGGTCTAGATGGCCGCGACAACTACCAAACGTTCCTCGGGCCGGTTTTTGCCACCGCGCGTTATGAAATCACCGTCGATACCCCGCACAGCATTACCATGATGGGTGATGCCGCCGTGGTCGAATACGATTACACCATTCGTCGTATTGTCGATCAAAGTGCGGATGCTGAGCTTCCTGAGGGTGCTATCGAGGGCGACTCCACGACGTCTCATTACATCGATATCGTCGCGAAGGACCCCGCAGGGGCATGGAAGATACGCCTGCATAGTTGGTCGCAAACGCTATGAGCACAGACCGCTATGCGCTGATTACCGGCGCGTCGTCTGGACTCGGCGCCGAGTTTGCGCAGCAATTGGCGGCCCGAGGGCACCCCCTCATTTTGGTGGCCAGACGCGAGGACAAGCTCGCAGCGCTCGCGTCGACACTGCATGAACAATACGGCGTAGCAGTAGAGGTGATCACCGCTGACCTGAGCCAACCCAACACACCGCAAAAAATTGCGGCCACCTGCTCAGCAGCAGGCTGGCAGGTGGAGTGGTTAATCAATAACGCCGGTGTTGCGGGACCAGATCTGCTTAAAGATCGGGATTGGTCTCAACAACAAGCTTTTTACCAACTGATGATGCTGTCAGTCGCCGAGATGTGTCACCTTTTTATTCCTTCCATGGTAGAGCGTGGACAGGGCCGCGTGATCAATATTGCGTCGGTTGCAGCACGGGTGCCGCGCTCAGGGGGATGTAACTACGGACCCGTTAAAGCCTACGTGGTAGCGCTGTCTGAAGAGCTTCACCTGAGCGTCGCCGGACACGGCGTCAATGTGTCAGCGTTGTGCCCTGGATTCACCCATACCGAATTCCATGAAACCGCGGGGCTCATGGATATGAAAAACAACATGGCCAAGTGGCTTTGGTACGAGGCCAAAGTGGTAGTCTGCGATGGCATCAACGGGGTTGAGGACGGAAAGTCTGTCGTCGTGTCGGGTCGTCTGTATCGTTGGCTAGACCCCATTTTTCAGTCCGTTTGGACAAGACGATTTCTCCGCATCAAGGCACGGCCCGATTAGCGTTTACGCATTACCCATCCGAGTCACGATCGACGGGAGTCTTATTTGAACCTGAAACTGAGCAGACGAGATGCGCTGGTCGCCGCCGCTTCCCTTCCCCTATGGGGGGCAGCCGCGAGTCAGGCCAATCCCGCAGATCACTACGACGTCATCGTCATTGGTGGCGGTACCGCAGGAATCCCCTGCGCACTGTTTGCTGCGTTAGGCGGTGCACGGGTGCTCCTGGTTGAAAAAAGCCCCTCGTTGGGCGGCACGCTGTTTTGGTCTACTGGCCAAATTGCCGGTTCAGGTACGATTTTTCAGCAGCGGCTCGGCATTGAGGACACGCCTGATGCCCATTTTGCGGATTGCATGCGCATCAATGGTGCCACCGCAGACCCCGAGCTTACGCGTTTAACGGTCGATCATGCGGGCGACACCATCAACTGGCTGGCTCAACAAGGCTTCGAAGTCATGGACGGTCACCCGGTCACCGGTATCGGACATGATCACTTTACCGCTCGCCGATATCAGCAGGGGACTAAAAGTGGACTCTCGATTCTTGACGCACTACTCCCGAAGCTCAATCAGGCCATCAGCAACCAACAAGTCACGCTACTCACGGGCACATCGGCGACCGCCCTGTTACAGCAAACCTCCGGAGCCATCACGGGCGTGACGGTAGACGGACCGTTTGGTCGCAAGGACGTGAAAGCGTCTCATGTCGTGGTTGCGACGGGTGGCTGCGCTGCCAACCCAAGATTGTACGAAGAGCTACATGGCGTGCCGCTCTATGCGCAGACGGCCTACCCAACATCACTTGGCAGTGGGTTGTTGCTGGGCATGTCGGCCGGCGCTGCGATTGTCGGCGCAGAAAAGTACGCCTGTCTGCCCGGTCTTATTCCCGATGCCTATCGCTACCCCTGCCAGATGTTTGCTTACGCACCCTTAAACCCTGCGGCTCGATCTCCTTGGGAAATCGTCGTCAACGCACGAGGCGAGCGTTTTGTGAGAGAAGATCACCCCAGTGTGCATCAGATCGAGCGAGGTATTTATCGGCAACCCGGTCATCGGCACTGGGCTATTTTTGACGCTGACATGCTTGAAAAATCGGACCCCATTATTCCCGACTGGACCCGACAAAGAATTGCCAACGAGCATCAAAGTAACCCCATGTTCCACAGCGCCATGACAGTGAGTGAGCTGGCCTTCCGAGCAGGCCTGAACCCCGCCACCCTTACCGCAACCGTCAATGATTACAATCACAGCATCGCCGTTGGCGGTGCAGATGCTTATGGCCGTGTGTCACGACCCTCGCCACTAGCAAAGCCGCCGTTCTACAGCATCGCCATGCAAGGCTGGACCTTGGTCTCCTTCGCGGGGCTCAGCATCGATGCCAGCTTGCGGGTGCTAGATCGCGAAGCACGACCGATCCCAAATTTATATGCCATCGGTGAAGTGATTGGTGCAGGCGCCACGTCTGGCGCGGCTTATACCAATGGCATGCTGGTGACGCCCGCGATCACCTTTGGACGATTGTTAGGCCAACGGCTCGCTTCCGGGCAGTCTGCTACTTAAAAGACGATAAATATCGTTTTTACCCGATTTTGCCCGATTTTGGCGTCCGATTTAGCGACAAATATTGTTCTTGGGCCGATTTTGGCGCCCAACTGTGCAAAAAGTGACACCGCGACC
>Ga0115566_10000254_pt1 | contig 46359 bp, 37 predicted proteins | sample COGITO_mtgs_1204_3_FD_87173 | JGI IMG/M metagenome (GOLD analysis project Ga0115566, IMG submission 87173) | Pelagic marine microbial communities from North Sea - COGITO_mtgs_120405 | ecosystem: Environmental > Aquatic > Marine > Epipelagic | place: Germany:Helgoland, sampling site Kabeltonne...
GCGGTGCCGCGCAGGCGCGATGGAAATGTGCGCAAGGCGCGGCACGAGTTGGAGAAGACCGGTCGCGATGTGCACGGTGCCTGGTACTACCTCAAAATGCGCCGCGTCGACGGGACCCTGACGTACTCGTTCGACAACGAGCAGTTGCTGGAAGCGCAGGACGGTGAGCCTCTGGAAGATGGGGCATTTGGATTCTGGACCTTTATGAACTCGGTGATGGTCTCGCGGATCAATGTAGCTGCGGAGGGGATGACGCCCCAGCGCATTGGCTTTCGCCGAATTCCGGCCCATGAGCTTGAAGATATCCAGACGGTCGCGCCCGCGGAGATGTCGCTGACTGGCGTGGAACGGCTGGTGGCGCTGGCGGAGGACGACTGGGCGTCGACCGATGATGTGGCGCGGGCGCGTGTGGCCTGGGCAGGCAGACTCAACTCGCTGCATCCTCCGGCAGCAACCGTGACGAACGTGCTTGGGAGTGGGGAATTCTCGCTGGATTATCTGGGAGACTCTGTGGCCGTAGCGGACGTTGTCGGCTTTCTGTTTACCGCGTCACGAAGCGATGACGCACTTTTTAACTTCCACTTTGACCTGGGCGAAGGCAAGCGTACCGATCGCTACGTACAGCGCCTATGTGGCGCGGAGATTGCCGATTCACGGCTGAAGCTGCTGGGACATACAGAGGTGGGGCTAAGAGAGGAGGTGGACGTGACGGTCTGGCTGCCCAGCTCCGGGACCACACCTGAGACGCGCATCACAAACATCCAGTTTGGCAATCGTGAGCCTGGGCTGATTCTCAGTGGGCTGAAAGGCAATAGGCCTGGCGCTAGCTACACCATCGCGGGATTTACCCCGATTCTCACAGCGCCGCCCCGGCTTGTCCAAGAGTGGTTCGATGTGGGCGAGATTAGCGGCGTGGTGACCTCGAAGCCCGAGAGCACGCTTACCACAGCTCACGAGGGGCTTGAGCAAGCGAGCGATCACCTCGCCACGATCAGTCAGCCTGGCCTGAATCGGTTTTGGGTGCGGGTGGTGGGCCCGGGCGGGCACATGACGCGCCAGATCGCCTGGCTGGAGGAGAAGGCTGGCATTTCTGTGTTCTGGGATCCGGAGGTGTCTGACGCATTCCTGATCGAAGGGGAGTCCCGGGTTCAGGCGCGGGCGAAGCTCGTAGCTAAGGTGGCGGGCAAGAAAGTAGAGCTGGAACCCCTGGGCCCGATGCAGTGGCGGGGGCGGCTGGACGATGAGCATTTTGAGCCCGGTGGTCTCCCCGTGAAGCTGTCGTGGCAAGATGGGAGTTATGCAGATGTGTTGTCGTGGCAGCGCCGGCCCAATCTGCGCGGGCCCGTTCTTCAATCACTGGACGGGCTGACGAAGCATCTGGTAAACTTCGACGCCATGGGGCAAGAGCGGGTGGCCTACACAGCGATTGCGCGCAAAGCCCCGCGCGGGGTTGCGGACTCCGCACATTTGAGCGTGTGCAACGGGGGCAGGTTGCAGCGGCTACGCGCCCAGCTTGCTACGCAAAAATTGAATTTGGCGAGTCACCCGATTCTTCAGTTTCGGTATCGGGCTGATCCCACGGCAAGCGTATCGCTGCGCGCTGGCAATCGCGAGAAAATACAGTTGTCAGAGCCGGTCGGGGCGACGGTGCCGTTCAGTCATCAGTTGCTGGGGGATCGTGAGTGGCATACTTGGACGGGAATCGTGGCGCAGACCCCGACTGCCGTGCCTTACTCTAGCAATTTTTATTCCGCTACCAGCGTTGGATTCGGCTCGTACCACAAGCTTGATCAGACTGGGCCCTGGTCGACATTGGACCTAGATGATCTCGTCTTCGGGCCGGCCGTCAGCGACGCGCTCAATTTTACGCCGCGGTACTTTGATTACGATGGTGTCGAGACCGTGCAGATCTGCGTCTGGCCGGGGCTGGAGTCGATTGGGCAGTTGACGACTGAGCAACTGACTGGGCTGCAGTGGGAGACTGTGATAAACGATGAACCGCATGATCGTGCCTTGGTAGATCTAGCCGACGGCGTGTACCAACTCTATCTGCGAGCGATCGACACCGGCGGCCGGCAGTCTCAGATCACCTGTGTGCCTTTTCTGGTCGACCGGACAGCGCCGACGGCGACGGTGAGTCGGGAAACCCCGGATGATCCGCTCTTTAATGGCAAGGTTCTGACCATCACCTGGGATATCGGGACTGGAGCGCCAGTGGACATCGCTAAGCTGGAACTGCTGATCGGCACTTGGAAAGTTGCCCTCTCGAAGCACACGGCCAAGCTGGAGATTACAGGGACCGAGAACCGTCTGACTGTGGATTGGATCCGGTTATTGCGGCATAGAATTGATGCGGGAAAATTTCCGGAGACCTTGAAATTTGTCGGGATGCAGGACGGGGCTGGGAACAGGATAGAGGATCTGGAGGTGGTGTTGAGCAAGCCCGCGCAGGACGAGATGCCGCCCACTTGGCTGACTCACACGTTCAGTGACGACGTCTTTCGCCTTCCCTGGCCGCAGGCGTTTTCAGAGGTTTACCCGTTTCGGAACGAGAAGAACAGCGCGGAAATCAAGACCATCCACATCCGCCGGATGGAACCCAGCTACCGGCAAGTGGCTACTGGCGAAGGAAACAAGATGTCGCTGGTTTCGCGCACGTTCCCCGAGAAGTCACAGTATGTTTCGTTTTGGTGGCGAGTGCTGGACGGGGACGATGCTCCGACGTTGGACGTGGAGATCAGTGCTGGCAGCGGCAAGGAGAATCTGCAGGTCTGGCCCGTTGCCGGAGACCACGCGGAGCACATCTCGGTCTCCACTCGCCCGGTGCTAGGTGGTAAAGAAGGCTGGCGCCTGGTGACAATTGATGTATCCAGCGTCATCCCAAAGGCCAAACGCATCCGCCAGATCAGCTTTCGAACGCCGGAATTCAAGAAGAAGCAGGTGCTCGAAGTGCGGTCGCTCTACGTGCATTCTGGGTGGAATGAGAAGTCCGAGCTTACGGTCGATGGCTTTGACCAGTCTGGCATCGAGCATGTGCTCTGGAGGCTGTATGACGCCGACGGCACGATCATTGACCGGGGCAAGAAAACCGAACATACGTTTAAGCTGGCCGAGTTGTGCCAGAGTGCTGAGCCTGGGCAATGGCTGGACGTGCAGTTTGTCGACTTCGCTGGGAACAAGTCTGCAGTGGTGAGCGTGCCCGCTATCCTTGCGGCGCAGGACTGACGCGCCTGGCGGGAGTGCCACCAGGCGTAAATCCAAATCACAGGATCGCCTGAGTATGCGCAGCTATGGCAACGCTTTCTGGCACCACCCCATCCGGGGCGCGGGGACGAGGTGACTGGCTACGTTCGATTATCCCTCCGGGATATCAGAGAACTGTGGCTGCTGCCGCCAATGCCCCCCGTAGGACCGCGTCTCCGTGCGCGTTACTCATTTTCGCACCCGCCGTGCCTAATAAGCGCCCTTCAATCGCTGAAATCTGCACGAAATCGGATACGGTTTCTCGCTTCGATGCTGTTAGGCCGACAGGCTACTTTGGAACGCAAAACCCGGATTTTCACGGACCGTCTGCGGTCGCTCAGGTGCGGCTGGTGACCTCGAGGACGTGGTAGCCGAACTGGGTCTTGACCGGCCCCTGCGCTACACCGATGGGCGCGCTGAACACGACTTTGTCGAACTCTGGCACCATCATGCCTGGGCCAAAGGAACCGAGATCGCCGCCGCTCTCACCGGACGGGCAGCTGGAATTCTCCATTGCCAACTCCGCGAAAACTCCGCCGGATTTAAGCTCTTCGAGCAGTTCAAGACAGCGGGCTTCGGAATCGACGAGAATGTGGCGGGCGGTGGCTTCGGACATGATACTCTCACTTTTTGGGGGCGAAAAATCCAATACAGTAATGAAGGCCGCGTGACTAGCATTCTCGTTTGCGGTTGAGCGTCCGTTGGACTGAGATAGTGTACCGGTTTTGCGCGAACAAACGGACCTTCTCCATGGATACCCCAGCTGAGTCTCTCGACTTCATCCGAACCATCGTTCACAACGACCTGGCGACCGGGAAGCACGAGTCGATTCAAACGCGCTTTCCGCCGGAGCCAAACGGCTACCTGCATATTGGTCACGCGAAGGCGATCTGCCTGAGTTTTGGTCTGGCCGAGGAAACCGGCGGCGCCTGCAATTTGCGCTTTGACGACACGAACCCCACTCGCGAAGACACCATCTTTGTGGAAGCAATCCGAGCGGACATTCTTTGGCTTGGCTTCAACTGGGATTCGGAGCATTTTACCTCGGACTATTTCGAGCAGCTCCATGCTTGGGCGATTCAGCTGGTCGAGGCCGGGAAGGCCTATGTGTGCGATCTGTCGCCCGACGAAGCGCGTACCTATCGGGGAACGCTTACGGAACCGGGCAAACCGAGCCCGTGCCGAGACCGCGCCATCGCCGAGAACGTCGACTTGTTTCAGCGCATGACCGCTGGTGAGTTCGAGGAGGGCACGCATGTGTTACGCGCGAAGATTGATGTCGCCAGCCCCAATCTGAACCTGCGAGATCCGGTGATGTACCGCATTCTCAAGGAGCATCATCACCGCACGGGGGACCGTTGGTCGGTCTATCCGATGTATGACTGGGCTCACGGGCAATCAGATTCGATCGAGCGCATTACCCATTCGCTTTGTTCGCTGGAGTTCGAGAATCATCGGCCGCTGTACGACTGGTACGTGCGTGAGCTTGGCATCTATGCGCCGCGCCAGATCGAGTTCGCCCGCTTCAATCTTAGCCACACGGTGATGAGCAAGCGCAAGATTCAGCAGCTTGTCGAAGAAGGGCATGTCGCTGGCTGGGATGATCCGCGCCTGCCCACGCTCTCGGGTTTTCGTCGGCGTGGTTGTCCGCCAGCAGCCATTCGCCAGTTCTGTCAGGAAATCGGCATGGCCAAGCGCGTGAATATGATCGAGATCGCGAAGCTTGAGGGTTGTATCCGGAGCGAACTGAATACTACGGCCCGGCGTTATCTGGGCGTTTTGCGGCCGTTGAAGGTGGTGATCACCAACTATCCGGAGGATCAGGTCGAGTACCACACGGGGAATAACAATCCCAATGACGAGTCGGCCGGCACGCGCCAGATTCCTTTTTCGCGCGAGTTCTATATCGAGCAAGAAGATTTCATGGCGGAGGCGCCGCGTAAGTACTTTCGCCTGACTCCCGGGCGGGAAGTGCGCCTGCGCTACGCTTACTTCGTGACGTGCACGCATTTCGATAGCGATGACGATGGCAACGTGACCACTGTATATTGTACCTACGATCCAGAGACCAAGGGCGGCAACGCACCAGACGGTCGCAAGGTCAAAGGCACGATTCACTGGGTTTCCGCCGCGCATGCGATTTCCGCAGAAGTTCGGCTCTATGACACCTTGTTCACCGTGGAGAACCCCGAGAAACAGGATGAGCCTTTCCTCAACTTGTTGAATCCGGAATCGCTCACGGTCCTCAGCGATTGCAAGGTTGAACCCGCGGCAACTGAGATCTCAATCTCGCAGGCAGTGCAGTTCGAGCGGCAGGGCTTTTTCGCACCGGATCTAGAGTCTACGCCCGAGGCGCTGATTTTTAATCGTACAGTCTCTCTGCGTGATGCTTGGGCGAAGATCGCGAAGAAGAATCGGTAAGCGGCTGTTCTCGCCTTGAGCGGAGCCGAGCCCGAACCCGGAATCCCTCAGGGCAAGGGCCAGACAGGGGGATAGCTTCAGACGGAATAAGCGACCCTGGAGTCGTTGGCGCATTGGCATGCACGTCGCGCAAAGGTAGCTGTATTGAGCTGATTGCCCCTGCCTGTCCGGACGGACCAGAGCAGGCATTTGTTTTTGTTGAACTTGCCGGACTGGATCTACATGATTGCGTCTGAATACAGCCGAATGGCGGAATTGGAAGACCAGCACTGGTGGTATCGTGCGCTGCGAAGGCGTGTGCTCAAGGCGCTTTGCGCTGCGGTCGGCGATGCGAGTGCGCCTCGGGTGTTGGATGCTGGCTGCGGCTCCGGCGGCATGCTGAAGGCCGTGGGCACTGTCTTGCCACAGACTGATCGTGTGGGCCTCGACTTTATGCAAGAGGCGCTGGAGTCCAGCTGCAATCGTGCACAATCCGCGTTGCTCGGGGGATCTGTGAACGCGCTGCCGTTGCGCAGTGAGAGCTTTAATGCCGTGATTAGTACCGATGTGATTTACCACCGCGATGTCAGTGATGCGGCAGCCGTGCAGGAGTTTCAGCGGGTACTGCGGCCTGGTGGCACGCTAATTCTGACTGTCGCGGCGTTCGAGAGCCTGCGTGGCCAGCATGACGTGGCTGTGCATACAGCGCGGCGATATCGTCGGGAGCAGATTGTAGCGCTGTTGGAACAGGCAGGCTTTCTGCAGGTTCGCGCACGCTACAGCTTTCACTGGCTATTCCTGCCCCTGTTCCTGTCGCGGCGGCTCTCGAGTGCCAGCAGCGAGGCTGCCCCGGACGAGCAATCAGACGTGGGGCGCGGTCCGCGCTGGCTGAACGCTGTGCTGTTCGCGGTCTGCGGGCTGGATGACTGGATCTCACGCTGGCTCCCGGTTCCATTCGGGACCTCGGTTTTTGCCACGGCTACCGCTGGCCCTGCTCAGGACGGGAGCTAGCCATGGGGACCACAGATTCAATAGACCTCAGTTTCGTGATTCCGCTCTACCGGTCGGAGGACTGCGCGGAGCGCTTGATCCAAGAGCTTTCGTCCTTGAAAGATCTCTCCTACGAAGTGATTATGGTCAACGACGGTAGTCCAGACGGGACCCGCGAGAAGATTCTGGCTGCGATCACCAAGCACGGCGGGCCGTTTACCTACCTGGAGCATAATCGTAATTATGGCGAGCACAATGCCGTGATGACCGGCTACCGGCATACCCGAGGCAGATTTGTGGTGAACATGGATGACGATCTCCAAAACCCCGTCGAGGAAGCGGTGCGTCTGTACAAGCATACGGCGGCCAATGATCTCGACGCAGTCTATAGCTTCTATGAAGAGAAGAAGCATCACTGGTTCAGGAATCTTGGGTCAAAATTCACCAATCGCATGGCTGATTGCCTAGTGGATAAGCCGAAAGGGTTCTATCTCTCGAGTTTTCGCTGCATCCGTGGCAGTATAGCCCGCTCTATTACGGACTACGTCGGGCCGTACCCGTATATTGATGGCCTGCTGTTTCAGCGGACTCAACGCGTGGGCAGGTTACAGGTCAGGCACGACGATCGCTTTGCTGGAGAGAGCAGCTACACGCTCACCTGCCTGATTCGACTGTGGCTGAATATGGCCACGTCCTTCTCGATTCTCCCGCTGCGTCTTGCGATCATGCTAGGCCTGCTGGTATCTGGGCTGAGCTTTCTGGGCGGAATTATGATTGTGGTCGAGTACTTGCTGTACGGGATCGAAACACAGGGCTACGCCTCGCTGATGGTCGCCGTGGTATTCCTGGCTGGCGTGCAGTTATTGACTCTCGGCTTGATGGGCGAGTATCTGGGCCGGGTCTTCCTGACGATCAACGGCAAGCCGCAGGCAGTCCTGCGTGAGGACACGCCGCAACCAGTGCGCAAGACTGCTGCTCCATAAAGCAGCAGCTCCTGCTAGCAGGCTGGGTGGGCCTACTCATTCTGGGCTTGACCGGCCACGCTGATAAACGCTAGGAGGGCAACGTGATCGCGGTGTTCGGCCAGATCGCGTGCGATCACCTGAGGTGAAAATTGGCTCCCACAGGCGCCGGCTGGAAGCTAAAGTCGTGCGGCCTACCGTTGTGTTAAGGAAGGCAAGCCGCAGGCGCTTGCGGACCTCGCAGACGATCTTGCGAAGTTCGCAACAGCGAAACTCGCCGATGATCGAAACAACTACCTCGGCTGGCTTTTTATCGAGACCTCACTATTTATCAATCCGCGCGGTCGACCAGCGGTGCTCACGCGCGGCAAGTTGCTCACGAAGATGCCGCTCTCAGGACCAGCAGGTTCGCCGCCTGACGGCGACCTACGCAAACGTCGTGATTGCCCCTGCCTGGGCGTCGAACACGACGATGCGGTGATGGTCCTAGGCAGTGTAAATGAAGCGGATGTGAAGCTGGTCGAGCAGTTGAAGCGTCTAGCGACTGCTCAGGCGACCACTGGGAAAGCGTCTGCTCGCAGCTTAACACCTCTAGGGGGACCGAAGCCAGATCTTTCCGGCCTCTCTTCACTGACCAGTTGTGTCTGGAACGGCGCTCTCTCGAAGCTCATGAAGGGCAAGAAGTGAGTGTGAGTCAAATCGCCTAAAAGTTCACAGAGTTAGAGGTGCCACGCGCTTACTGCATACTGCATCAACAGACCGTAAAGCGGTGAATTCCACCGGGGGGCTCTCGGGCTGCCTGTCGGGTGCCTCACTCGCGCGCTCCGTAACCGAAGGCCGAGTGAGGCAACCGTTTTACTTGGCGAGCCAGAGGGCCATGAGGTCGTCGATACCGAGCTTCGAGGCGATGCCCTGCAGCGCGTTGGCCTTGGTCGCGGTCTCGCCACCCTGTAGTGCCAGCTTCGCGAGTAAGGCAGAGACCGTCAGGTTCTTAACGTCGTCTGACCCCAGGCCGGACTCAGTCACGAGTGACTTGATCTGGCCCATGAGCTGCTCCCGAGTATCTGGATCTGCAAGACGCTGTACGACTTCGCTGTGCTCGACAAATCCGTCGACTGTTTTCGCCAAGGTGATGGACTTGAAGAACTTGTCGAGGAACTCGCCACCGCCACCGACGATGTCGATGTTTGCCTGCTTCATGGATTCGCCCATGATTTCGGACTGATAGGCAGCAATCTGACGATCTACATCAATCTGAGCCAGCTCGATTTCCTTCTCTTTCTCGAGCTCAAGTTTGAACTCTTCATGCTCGCGGCCGACGCTGTCGAAGTTTTTCATGGCTTCGGCCTTCTTGTCGATGCCCACGGCTTCGGCTGTGAACTTGGCGTCCATAGCCTCGGCTTCTGCCTTGCCCTTGGCTGCGAATGCCACGGCTTCTGCCGTCCCTTCTAGCTCGATGCCCTGTGCTTCAGCGCGGCGACGGTCCAAGTCCGCACCTGCCTCGGCCTTTCCAGTGACTTCGATCGCGTGGGCCTCAGCCTCACGAATCTTCACCTGCGCCAGCCCGCTGGCTGCCTCTTCGGCGATCACACCCTCCGCCAGCAGTTTCTTGCTCTCAGCTTCCTTTTCGGCCCGAATGCGCACTGCCTCGGCCTGCTTCTCGGCTTCGACCATTTCAGCACCGGCCCGTGTCTCGCGCTCCCGATATTCGCTCTTGGCGGCCAGTTCCTTGGCTTCAGCCGCCTTGGTTACGCCGACCAACTCTGCATCTGCCTTCTCTTCTGCAGCGGTGACTTCCACGCGGCGCTGACGATCTGCCCCGGCAAACGCACGGGTGTCTAAGATCTTTTCTTCCTGTTCGGCGACGGTCTTTTCGATCGCAACCCGCTCGCGGATGACTTCGGCAATCTCTTTCTTTTCTTGCTCGAGGGCCTTGTCCTTCTCGATCTGCTTGATCGCCACCTGGCGCTCGCGCTCGGTCATCTCCAGTTCCTGGTCTCGCCGCACTCGTTCCGTTTCGACGGCGATGGTCCGTTCGCGATTCTTGATGGCCACCTCGATCTGGCGGTCCTTGTTCTCGGTCGCCACGGCCAGCTCTTCATCGGTCTTGATTCGGGCGCGCTCGGCTTTCAGGCGCTCTTCGGCCTTGACCTTCTCGGCCTCGGCGGCTTCCCGCGCCTGAATGGTTTCAATCTCTCGGTGTTGACGAGCCACTGCGTCCTCTTCCTGACGCTCCAGCGCGAGGATGCGTTCGCGGGTCTCGACGTCTTCTTTCTTGATGACGCGCTCTTTATTACGCTCAAACTCGTTGGTCTTGATCGCTTCCTGGGAGGTGAGGTTGGTAATCTTACGAATACCCTCTGCGTCCAGAATGTTATCCGGGTCGAGGTCGCTCTTTGGCGTCTGTTCGAGATAGTCGATGGCGACGTCTTCCAGCGCATAACCATTCAGATCAGTGCCGATGACATCAATGATCTTCTCCTTAAAGGTATCCCGCTCGGTAAACAGATCGGTGAACTGCATTGCTTTGCCGACGGTCTTGAGTGCTTCGGAAAATTTGGCGCTGAACAGCTCCTGGAGAGTCTCCCGGTTTGAGGCCCGCGCACAGCCGACTGCCGCCGCAACTTTCTTTACATCGTCTTCGGTGGGGTTGACCCGCACGTAAAAGCTGACGGTAATATCGGCACGGATGTTGTCCTGGCAGATTAGTCCTTCCTTGCCGCGGCGGTCGACTTCCATAGCCTTCACGGAGATGTCCATGTACTCGGCCTTGTGGACGATCGGAATCACGATGCCCCCCTTGAAGGAAACAATGATCTTCGAGATCTGATTGATGATCAGGGCTTGGCCCTGAGCTACTTTGCGGTAGAAATTCTTGATCAGCAGGGCGGCTACGCCCAGGCCGACAATGCTCAGTACAGCGATGGCGATGGCTAAGATCATGGTGGTACTCTCAGGTTATGGATTTGATTTGGTAGGAGTCGCGGTCTGCATCATACGAGACGATTACAGCTTCTGCCCCCTTCATCATCGGGTCGCGGGACCAGACTTTGAGGGCCAGAAAGCCGTCATCATGCTTGCATTCCGCCTGTCCGCTGGTCTCAGTGACCCGCGAAGATATTACCACGCAGGTCTTGCCGACCAAGTGATGATAGCCGCGGACAGAGTTATGGCGGAATAGGAGCTTGAACGGCCGGGCCGTCAGCGAGGTCAGAAAGATCGAAATGGTAAAAATCACGATGCCCAACACGATCGCGAACAGGATGCCAATGACCGGCTTGGCAACCCACGCTGGCATGTGTGGCAGCAGGTATAGATGATAGACCATGCCGAGCACCCAGGCCTTCATTACCAGTAGGGTGAGGATCAAGGTAGCTGGGATTGTGCCAATGTGGAGGATGCCCGAGAGAAAACCGAGTGCGCCGTGCGAGGCGCCTTCGAGGCTTCCGCCGGTTCCGTCCAGAGCGCCATCTACCGCGCCATCGATCAGCCCATCAACGCTGCCCTCCACAGCACCATCCAATGTGCCTTCGCCAATCTCCAAGCCGGTCATTGCGACGAATAGCCAATACAACAAGACGAATCCGAGTAAGCCGGTATACGGCAACATTCCGCCAGAAATTACGACAGAAAAGAATTCAAGCATGCGAACGACCTCCCAAGCGTGGCGTTGGGGAACAGTAGGGCGTTCTGGGTCCAGTCGCAAGCATCAAATGTTTTCTTTCCTATTATCGTTCACGTTCGTTGTCTCAGTCATGCTTCTCTGCGGCCAACTCAGCGTCCGCCTCATGTCGTGCTTCCACCGCATCGAGTTGGGCTTCGAGTCGACTCAGAGTATCAAAACCGTCGATGATGTCCTGAGGACGAACGGGTGGGTGATTCTTTCTGGTGCTTGCGGCAGATTGTCGAACTGCGGCCTGGCGCTTGGTCATGAGCGTGTCGCGGATACGCCGCGCTTCCTGGACCTTATCTTCGAGTTTGTGGAGTTCACCACGCAGTTCCTCGGCGATGAGGGTGGCGTTCCGGAGATCTAGATCGAGTTGCCCGACCTGTGACTTGGCGGCGGCGCGCTGCTTCAGCAGGTTCCGCGCTGTATCATCATCGCTGGTGGCTACCGCTACTTCGGCGTCGGCCCCGAGACTGCGAACCTGAGCGCGCACTTTGGTCAGGCGCTTCTTCATTAGAGTAGAGGTGGCCAGAGCCTCGGCGGCGCGTGTGCGCTGGGTGGCGATGCCCTGTTCGATCTCGCGGATCATCTGGTTGGCGGCATGGACTGGATCTTCCAACTCATCGAGAAGGTCACTCAGGCTGGCTGCCAGCATGTCACGGACTCTTCGAAATACTGGCATGATCACTTCCCCTTTCTGGCTCGAGGCCTCTTCGCTGCAACCTTCTTCCTTAGGGCGGCGAGTTCGTCTTCCACCACTTCGTCGGCGACTTCGGTAGCCCCAAGCTCCAAGCCCTCAAGCGCCTCGATTGTGGCGAGTTTGTGCTCGAGTTCATCGAAGGCGAGGTCCAGATCAGACTCGCTGGAACGCGCGGCACAGGCAGCGACTGCCCCGCACAGTTCTTCGTTGTGTTTGCGGATTTTCGCAGTTCGCAGTCGCGCGACCAGCAGGTCGCGGCGGTTCTTGGCACTCTGAGTGCGCTTCTGCATCGCCGCGATCTGTTCATCGAGTTTTACGGCCGTCGTTTCGTACTCGGACAACTCCTTCTCGAAGGCCTGCTGCTTGGCTGTTTCGTCCTTTGCATGCTGCAAGGCACTGCGGGCGGTGGTCTCGTCTTTTTCCCGCCCTGCTTCTTCAGCTTCGCCGCGCCAGACGGTAGCTTTGGCGAAGGCGCGATCTGCTCGTCTGCGCAGCGAGGCGCAGGTTCCTTCCAGTTCAAGGCGACGATCGCGGAGCGTCGCCAAGGTCGTGGTGAGGTTGGCGAGCAGTCTGTCGAGTGCGGCCTCGGGATCATCGTTGCGCTTCAGCAGGTCATCTGTGGTCTGCTGAACAAGACTGGAGAGTCGGTCCAGGAGTGTCATGGAAGCCTCGTTTCAGGGTGACTGTGTACAGGTGACAGACAAGCAAATGACGTGCCATTTGCAGGCGGATGTGCGCTAATCCCCTGACTGGGAGGAGGTTGTGGGATTGTTGCGTGTGGGCATGGGCTGCTGGGATTGGTGAAAAACACCAACCTTGTGGTGCTATTCGCCACCTGCTTCGCCGTGCCAGACCCAGAGTGTGGTGACCAGCGAGCAGGCAAGTACCAGCGCGCCAATCAGGACATGGCTAGTGGTGACCAAGACCTGCCGACTGCTAAAGATGATCCCAGCGCCTAGACAGACCTGCAGGACAACCAGAGCGGTGGTGAGACACGCATAGAACCGCGCGCGTGACCGATATTGGCGGACCGCGCGCACGGCGACGATCAGGACCAAGATGGAAATCAGCAGCGCGCCCAAGCGATGCAGGTAGTGAATAGTGACGTGCCAGTTCCAATTCTTCGGGATCAAGCCGCCGTCGACTAGGGGGAAGGTGGGGATGGCTGCCCAGGCGAAGTTATGCCGGACCAATGCGCCGATGATCAATTGGGCAACAACTATTGCGGTGAGCCCCGCACAAAGCCTGAGATCGAAACTGCGCGCATGGCCGCGCGGCTGCTCCAGCCAATTCCTGGAGGTGAGGCAGACCAGAGTCACCAGCAGGCAGAACACGATCTGGCCGATGCAGCCATGTACGATGGCAAGATCGACGCTCACGAGGAGTACTCGCATGCCGCCGAGCAGTCCCTGGATAATTACGCCAGCGAATGCGCAAACCGCAAACCGCTTGGTCCATGCTGGCAGATCCGCGCGACAAATTGCGACCGTTAGTGCCATAGATAGGAGGCCAACGATTGCGCCAATCATGCGGTGTCCGTGCTCTTCCCGCTGGTCTGGCGTTTTCCACCAGTTGGACGGATTGAAGCTGCCGTTACTCAATGGCCAGTCAGGAAAAATCATCCCGGCGCCGATTGTCGTGACTAAACCACCCGCGTAAATCAGCCCGCAAGTTACGACTGCTGTGGTGAGTGCCAGGAGGTGGATCTTGCGATGATACGAATATGCGTTTACTTGAGAGCTCATGGTGCCTTGGTGGAATTCGCGAAATAAACCGGCTACATTGCTTGACTGTGTTCTGTCGCGCGCGCACTGCCATTCACGGAGTCATGATATGACCTTCATTCACGCCCTCGCTGCCATTACGGCCAGCGGTCCCATGTCATCTCGGGCATTCCTGCCCCTTTTCTTGGTTTGTTTACTCGGGGCGAGCCCAGAGGCTGCTGAGGATTTGACCAATGCGGCCATCACTTTCCCCTCCTATCTGGAGTGGCTGACAAGCCGCGAGGCGCTCGTGGTGCTAGGGGCGCTGGCACTCGCTGAGTGTTTCGCCGAGAAGAACCCGGAACTCCAGGAGCTGTTGAGTACCGTCTCGGGAACGGTTAAAATGGCCGCGGCTGCGATTGTATCGATGGCGATTTTGCCGCCTGATGCAGCGAGCAACCCGCACGTGCAGCAGGCGAGCATAGGAACGGCCATGACCATGGGCGGTGCGGTTACTGCAACTTGGTACTTGAATGGGCTGCGCAATCGATTCTTCCTATGGCTGCGGGACATGGACCCTGACGACAGCACCGGAGTCCGGAGCTTCTTCAGCTGGCTTGAGGAGGGCTGGGGGGCAATCGGGATTCTAATTCTGGTGTTCTTGCCGATTCTCTCGATTATCATCGGTGCGGTGACGCTGGTGGTGGTCTGGCTGGTGCGGTCGGCCACGCGGAGGATTGAGGAGCGGGACACGGTGCCGTGTCCGCATTGCGCGGAGAGTGTGATGACGATTGCCAGCCACTGCGGTTCCTGCAAACAGGATATACCGCTTCAGAAGCTGGCCAACTGGGGCTGGCTCGCGGACAGCACGCAGAATGAACGAGAGCACAGAGTCCGCCTGGTCGCCGAGCATCGCTGCCCAAAGTGTGCGACGCGCATCCGACCGCGCAGCTTTTTGAAGGAGGGCTGCGAGAGCTGCGGATTTACGTTCGAACCGAACGATCCTTGGTTCGATGAGTACCGGGATAAGATTTTCAGCCGGGCGAGCCGGCTGTGGGTGCCGATCACTTTGATCTCGCTGGTGCCGGGCGCTGGGTTCGCTATCAGCCTGGTCGCGATCAAACTGTCACTGGTCGCACCGCTGTCGATCTTCCTCCATGTCGGGCAGAAGTTCAGCCTGCGCTGGGGCATGCGGATTGCCGCACTTTTGCTGCTGCTGCTGGGCTGCGTCCCCATCTTTTCGATGGCAGCTGCACCGCTATTGCTGATGCTTCACTTGCGTGTCTATGGGAATGCCGCGCAGAAGAATGTTGATCCTGGCTTGCCGGCTGTTGCACCGGCGGAAAGCTGAGCTGGGTGGCGGGACCTAAGGCACTTGCATCGGCACTGAAGCAGGGTGCGGATTACGTGACTGATTCACGAGGGAAGGTACCTCTCTGTACCGCCTTTCGATTCTATGCTGGGGTCGGCTATCACGTCATGACCGCCCGCCTGCGGGTTCTCCGTGGGCTTCCGGATGCCGCTGTGATGGAACCCGGCTACCGCATTGCCTGTTGCGCAGAGAAAGCTGGGAGTGAGCTAGATATCTCCGGGCTGCGCCACCTGCAAGGACTCGAGCAGCCTGCTGTGATCATCGCCAATCACATGAGTACGTTTGAAACTCTGATTTTGCCGGTGATCGCCGGTGGTCGGCGCCCGCTCAGTTTTGTCTTGAAAGAAAGCCTGCCCAAGTACCCTATTTTCGGGCCGGTTGTTTTAGCTGGCAGGCCGATTGTGGTCGGTCGCACCAATCCGCGCGAGGACCTTAGAGTGGTACTGCACGAGGGAATGGCGCGGCTGGAAGCTGGCCGGAACGTGGTGGTGTTTCCGCAAGGACACAGGCGCCCCGGATTCGAAGCGGAGAACTTTAATTCAATGGGGATTAAGCTGGCGAAGAGGGCCGGTGTCCTAGTGGTGCCGTTGGCCCTGATGACTGACTTTTGGAGCGAAGGGCGGCGCGTCAAGGATGTTGGCCCTATCTATCCGGATCGGCCGGTTCGTTTTGCCTTTGGCAAGCCGCTGGAGGTGGTTGGCAACGGGAAGGAGCAGCACGCACAGTGTGTGGACTTTATCGCCGAGACATTGAAAGGCTGGGGAATCGAGACGAGGTAACTGGATGATCAAGAAGCCTGTCGTCCTGTTTCTGTGTACTGGCAATTCATGCCGCAGCCAAATGGCCGAAGGCTGGCTTCGGACCCTGCATGGCGGTCTCGTGGAGGCGCGTTCTGCGGGAATCGTGGCACATGGTCTCAATCCCTATGCGGTGCAGGTAATGGCCGACGCTGGCGTAGACATCACCGGTCAAGCTTCTGAGTGTCTTGATGCGCACAATCTAGACGAGATTGAACTTGTCGTCTCAGTGTGTGGGAACGCCCGCGAATCGTGCCCAGTGCTGCCTCGGGAAGTTCTTACCTTGCATGTTCCGTTCGACGATCCGCCGGCACTGGCTCGCGAGGCTGCCGACGATGAGGCGGCGCTGGCGTGTTACCGTCGCGTGCGGGATGAGATCAGGAAGTTTGTGGCCATGACGGACTTTGCCAGAGTATGTGCAGGATGACGCGTTGCGCAGGGGATTGCAGGCGATCATTCACTGTTACTGATTGATCTTTGCTATCTTATTGGTAGCGTCCCGCTGTCACGGAAGTTTCTGAGGTTCTATGCGCAACGTCTTTACTTTTGCTCGCTTAACACTGAAGCTGCTGGCGCGCAACCGCGCCGTCCATGCGGTGTTGGCGCTGGTATTGGTGGTTTCTGCAGGCGTGTTTTGGAATGCGCGCGCGGATGGACAGTTGATCAATGAACTCCCGGTTCGCATCCAATACAGCCTTGGGATTACCTATGCGCTGATGACGTTAGTCATGATGGCGCTCGCCTGTTTTGCGGTGCGCTCGCAGCTGGATCAAAAGCAGATCCATACGGTGACCTCCCGGCCGATTAGCAGGCTGCAGATCTACTTTGGCCAGTGGCTGGGGGTACTCATGCTGGCGATCGTGGCCGAGGGCGTGATGCTGGCTGGACTGTTGACGCTGACCTGGCACCATGCCGGCTCCTATGACGAGGAGGCGCGCAACGCGGCTTGGCAGGAGTTCGGCGTCGTTCGGTACGAGGCCCACCCACAGCAACGCGACCTGGGCGACTTGGTCGATGAGGAGATTGTGCGCCTGCGGGAGATTGGCACGCTGGAGGGCCAGGTTACGGCTGACTTTCGCGCAACGCTAGCCAGCAACGTGCGCAGCACACAGCAGCTCTGCCTTCCGAACGCCAAGCGGACCTGGCGCTTCGCGCTGCCAAAGGAGCCCAGCGAGGGAGAGACGGTCGAGCTGAGATTCAAATACTACGCTGGCGGCAGGCCAGAGTCGCTGCCGCTTACCTGGGATATCGCCGCCCAAGATTCGCAGCAGGGGTATACCGTTAAAGTGGAACGATCTGCGAGTCGCCGACACACCCTCAAGATCCCGATGGCAGAATTTCCCAAGTCTCGCAGCATTGCGGTGACGCTGACCAATCATAGCGACCGCGAGATCATCCTGGGCCGCACCAGCGGCGTGCGTATTCGCTATATAGACGGCGGGTGGCTTTCAAACATGCTGCGCGGCGCGGGCCTCCATGTGCTACATCTCGGCACGGTTTGCGCGGTTGGCATGATGGCGGGGATCGCATTCACCTTCCCCGTTGCCGTCTTCGTTTCGCTGGCTTTGTTTCTGTCCTCCATGGCCGGCCAGTTCTTCAGCGGCATAGCCCGAGAACTTCTCTCGCATGATGGAATTACACTGGCAGAGCGCCTCGCCGTGGTCATGATCAAAACCGGACAGTGGCTGACGGGGGGAATGCAGCCACCAGAATTGATCCGCTCGCTTGCCACTGGGGTTGTGGTGTCTTGGGGGGACAGCTCAGTCTGGATCATGCAGACGCTGATGTACTGTCTCATTGCCGCGGCATTGGGCTGCGTGATTCTGCAACGAAAAGAACTATCCAAGCTTCAGGCATGATGCGTACTAAATACCTCCATATCGCAGCGATCCTGCTCGCTCTGGCTGGTCTGGGCTGGAACCAGAGCCGGTTCAAGGCTCGCCAGCAGTCTACAGGGCTCTCAGTGGCTTCACCGAACGTCCCAGCGTCAGTCTCGCTGGTCACTATCGCGCTCGGTCCCATGCGCGCCTTGGTGACCAACGCGCTGTGGTGGCGTGCGATCGAGCATCAGGACCGGGGCGAGTTTTTTGATGTGGTGCAGCTAAGCGAGTGGATCACGGAGCTGCAGCCGAATATTGGCAGCGTCTGGGCCTACCTCGGCTGGAACATGGCCTATAATATCTCCTATGAGTTTTCTGATCCCAATGACCAGTGGGCTTGGGTGGAGAATGCAATCGTCCTGCTCCGTGACCGGGGGCTCCGGGCTAACCCAGACCAGAGCAAAAACCAAGTTATTCGACACGAGCTGGCGCGGATATTCTATGAGAAAATCGAGCGTAACGAACATTATCGCACACGCTGGACGTTCAAGATGCTGGACTACTTCGAGCTGGGCACGCGCGTGGATCTGCTAAACATGGACGCGGCAGCCGAGAGTATAGAGGCCTTGAAGAAGCGGCCGGGAGTCGCGGAGTATGCACAGGCGGCACGGCAGGAACTGGGCGTAGATGTTTTTGATTTTGAGAAGAACCGGCCTCCACGAGATGGTTTGGAGGTTAATCTGGAGACTGAGGGCAGAGTGATGGCTGGAATTCAGGTCTATTACTGTCGTGCGCGACTTCGGATTGAGCAGGACCTGGGGATGGAGATCAAGCGGATGCTATTCATTAATAATGAATTCGGCCCATTCGACTGGCGCTCCAATCAGGCACACGCCATCTATTGGGCGGCTGAGAACGATTGGGAGGACTATGTAGCCACCGGCGCGAACTATGCGGAGATCGTACGCCAGGCGATGTCGAACTCCTTTTTCCGTGGTCGGGTCTTTCAAAACGCTGCTCTGAATGGAATCTCTTACACACCAAACCTGGACAACATCCACCGCATCCATGTGTACTACGACGAGGTGCTGGAGAAGCGCTACTCCACGATGATGGATGATGGGCACAGACGCTTTCTACGGGACGCTGTGGGCATTCTGTACACGTTTGACAAGCGTGAGGAGGCCAGAACTCTATTCGAGCACTATAAAGAAGGCTATGACCCCGATGGTGACTTCGAGTCATTCGTGCTGGATAGCATGGCGCGAAATCTGAACCGGAACGACAGTCGCTCCAAGCAAGCCACAGTGGAGGCGCTTGTATACAAGCATCTGGAATGGTTAGACGCTGGGGATTTCGAGCAGGCAAATGGCTACTTCAAGGCGGCGCGCGCAACGCACGCCCGGAACTGGAAGGAGAACCCGGCAGGCTCGCGTGAGCGCCTGCCGCCGTTCGCTGAACTTGCCAATTCGGCTCGCAAGCGCTACTCCGCGAAGAGGCCCGAGATGACCATCGAGCGGCTCAAGCAGCGTCTGGACGAAAGCGTGAAGGTACGCATAGAGCTTGACGAACGGAAAGTAGGAATCGGGGATTTCCAAGACCGCAAGAAGCTCGTTCGCCCGCCTGCACACGCCGAATAACTGGCTAGTTGTGCGATCTCCGCAAAAGTTTTACCGCAGTAATCAGGCTCACGTCTTTACTCAGGCGTTGCGAAACCGGAAGCTGGCGCAGAGTTTTGACCACCGCGGGCTTTTGGTCGACCGCATAGTCGGGTAGAATGCCCTTGGACTGCCAGGACTTGCCTTTGGGCGAGTACATGGTGCCGATAATGAACTTCAGGCGAAACTTGTTCTCAAGCGCAAAGGTCTGTTCGAAGACGCCCTTTCCGTAGGTCTTCTTCCCCACGACTGTTGCCCCGGCATCCTGAAGGCCTGCAACAATGATTTCGGCCGACGACGCCGTGTTCTCGTTGGCCAAAATGGCGATATCAAAATCGTACGGCTCTTCTGTAGTCGACACGTAATTCTGCAGATTGTCCGCCTTCTTCAAGGTGCGCAGCATGACCGTCTTCTCACCCAGAAACAGCTCGACAGTTCGCAATGCCTCTAGGAACACGCCACCTACGTTATTGCGCAGATCCAGAACCAGGCCAGTGACATTTGCCTCTCGCGCTAGGGCCAGCTGCTCTGCCACGTCGGCGGAGGTGGTGGCGGTGATTGTGCGGAGTTCGCAAAGCCAGATCTTGGCGTCTACTGGGAGGCAAACAAACTGCTGCGTGTGAAACTCACTCCGCTCCAGTTGAACCTCGAAAATCTTGATATCACGAATGATTTTCAGACTCACTTTTGTGCCGATTTCTCCCTGGAGCAGTGAGTTTACGTCGCTCACTGATTTGCCGGAAAGTGGCTGATCATCGATCCGCATGATCCGGTCATTGGCCTGCAACAGTCCGTCGGCTGGGGATGTTGGTTCGACGCCGGTCACCGTAAGACTGCCGTCTTTCTGGTTGAAGCTGCTCTTGATGCCCACGGACACCTTCACGCCCTTCAGCGAATCGCGAACCTTGCTGTAATCCGCTGGTTGCCAGATCTTCCCGAGCTCTGGATTCCCAGGTGGTGAAATGTGGCGCAGCATCCCTTCGATCGCAGCCCAGTAGAGGGCTTCCTCGGTCAGGGAGCTGCTGTAGTAGTGCTCCAAAAGTAGGCCTCGTGCCTCTTCAAAGGCAGCCGCTGCATCCGGAAACTCGTGCTCCAGCGCCACCGTAAACAGAGGCGCTACTTTTCTCTTCTCTTCCGCCTGCGTGAGCAGTGCCAGCAGTAGCAACACCCAGCGCATGGCTCAGTTCATCAGGATTTTGGGCAGAGCGATAAAGCCAGCGATCGCACTTCCCAGATTCACCAGCAGATAGACCAGCAGCAACCGGGTGACGCGGTTGCGCCAGAAGCCCCGAGTGGTGCTGAGGTCCTCGCCGAGCTTTTCGAAGTCGGCGACCTGCGGTTTCCGCAGCCAGCCTTCCACCAACCCGGCAAACATGCCTGCCTGAATCGCAGGATTAAGCGAGGTGATCGGTGAAGCGATGGCGCCAACGATAATGCTGAGCGGATGGGCGCAGGCCAGGATCCCGCCGATTCCCGCCAGGATGACATTGATCCAAATCCAGTACTCAAGCCGTTCCTTCCCGTCTTCCGGATTGTTCAGGAAACCAAGTGTCACGCCGACCACCGCGAGCACGGGAATAATCCAGGGAAGCAGCTTGCGCCACGCGCTCTTCTTTGGAATCTCGCAGAGCTCATCGAGGTCTGCGGGCTCGCCCCAGTTCCGCTTCATGCCGGGAACATGGCCCGCGCCGACGACCGCGACGATGGGAGTCCCTTCGGTCTCGAGCAGCTTCTGGTTCATGAAGCGGTCCCGCTCATTGATCAGCGTCTCTTTGATTTCAGGCAGCGATTCCCCGAACTCATCCAACATCAGCTGAAGAGTGTCCTGCTCTTTCAGCGATTCGATATCTTCTTCAGTCAGCGCTTCATTGGTGGAGAATGCAGCTCCCATCAGATGGCCGTAAAGTTTGATCTTGCGCCAGAAGCCTAGCGAGTGCCAGACGCGGGACAGGGTGACACGCACGTTGCGGTCGATCGCCTCGACGCGGGTACCCATTGCTTCCGCGGTCTGCATGCCTGTGATCATCTCCTGCCCTGGAGAGATGCCCAGCTGTTTGGCCAAGCGTCTTTGATAGCTGGACAGGAAGAAGTTCAGCATTAGCAGAAACGCTTTCTTCTCCCGGATGACCTTGATCACATCCATGTTGCGCCAGGCCTCAGGATCTCGGATCGTCTCCATCCGGCTGTCACACAGCTCCAAGCAGACGACATCCGGTTTGGTGGCCTCAATGACCTCGCGGACCAGTGTCGCACTCTGCTCGGAGACGTGTGCGGTGCCAATGAGGTAAATGGTCCGACTATCGAGCGTCAGTGTATGGACACAGGGATCCGCGAGCGGGTCAGAAGGGGGAGCCGGTGTTGCGGAGTCCGCAGAATCAATCACTCGCGTTTGCCGTCTTTGTAAAATTCAAATACAACCTGCCCAGCGCTCTCATCGCCAGCAATGAAGCGCCCGCTCCACTTTTCACCGTCTCTGAACTCGCCGCCGGAAATCTCATTGCCCTGTTGATCGTACATAACGAATGGGCCGTGCAAGTAGCCGTTCTTGAAGTTAGCTTCTGATTGAACCTTGCCGTTCTCGTAGAAGGACGTCTTCTTGCCCTGCTTTCGGCCATCGCTGTCCTCGCTCCAACGCTCTGAAACCGATCCGTTTGAATGATTGCGTGTCCTCTCTGTGACTGGTTTCTCACCGCAGCTACACAGTATGAACACGGCAAAAAGCGCCACAAACAAATGCTTCATGCCCAGACTCTCCGATTGCATAAAAAATCGTAACCATAGCGAACCGCGCCTGCGCTGCAATGAAACCGCCGCTGACCAATCCTTGGGCGGCAATCTGCACCATCATTAGCCAAGCATGCGCATCTTCCCATACTATCAACCCCAGACCCGTCGAGGCTATCCTGCCGTCACCATGAGAGCACCCCCGCCATGCAATCCAATCAGCCCTTCATTCCCGTGACGCCCATGTCGAAGGCGCGAAGCACCTTCCATGTGCTTGCGAAGCCAATCGGCCCCATCTGCAACCTCGACTGTGATTACTGCTTCTATCTGAAGAAAGAGAAAGAGCTCTATCCGGGTGTGCGTGATTTCAAGATGTCAGATGAGACGCTCGAGACCTTTGTCAAGAGCTACATCCAGAGCCAGCCTCCCGGGATCACGGAGATCAACTTTGCCTGGCAAGGCGGCGAGCCCACGCTCATGGGGGTGGATTTCTTTCGCCGCGCGGTTGAACTGCAGAAGAAGCATCTCCGGCCCGGGCAGCGCTTTACCAATGCGCTGCAGACAAACGGTACGCGGCTCGATGATGAATGGTGCGAGTTTCTGCGTGAGCACGGTTTTCTCGTCGGGATCAGCATCGACGGCCCCGAAGAGTTCCATGATAAATATCGTCCGGACAAAGGCGGCAAGGGGTCCTTTAAAAAGGTGATGCAAGGCCTGCGCTTGCTGCAGAAGCATCGCGTCGAGTTTAACACGCTCACCGTGGTGCAGGAGGATAATGGCAAGCACCCGTTGGAGATCTACAGGTTTCTCCGGGACGAATGTCAGAGCGACTTTGTGCAGTTTATTCCCATTGTGGAAGGCGTGGGTAAGGGCATGGTCTCTACACGCAGCGTTGGCAAGCGCCAGTATGGGGAGTTTCTAGTCGAGATTTTTGAAGAGTGGCGCAAGAACGACATTGGGCGTGTATACGTGCAGTTGTTCGAGGTGTTGCTGGGCATTGCGGCTGGGTATCCGTCCTCATTGTTCGTGCACAAGAAGACCTGCGGGCGTGCTGTGGCGCTTGAACACAATGGCGATCTTTACAGCTGCGATCACTTCGTCTACCCCAAGGACCTCGTGGGAAACATCAACAAAGAGCCGATGGGCGAGCTCATGGAGACGGACCAGCAGCGCAAGTTTGGGAACGACAAGAGTGACGCGTTGCCAGACTACTGCAAGCGCTGCGAGTTTCTCGATTACTGCAATGGTGGTTGTCCGGCGCACCGTCACATCGAGACACCCGACGGAGACCCAGGGCTGAACTATCTCTGTGAAGGATACAAAGTGATCTATGCCCATGCAGATCCCTACCTGAAGGCCATCGCCCGCACGGTACAGCTCGGGCTGCCCCCTCAGAACTATGAGCAGTTCATGCCAGGTGCCACGCCTGCTGCACCTGCGAAGTCCATAAAGTCAAAACGTAAGAAGAAGCGCCCCGGCCCTCGCTGATCGCAAAGCAGCCCCAGCCAGATCGATCGTAACTCTACGAGAGTGGGAATCGACACCGGAATCCCAAGCGACTTGCCCTATGACGACGCGCCGCCACACGCCCAAATCGTGCCCACTTATCTTGGTTTCTTTATTCGCGCTGGTCATGTCTGTGCAGGCCAGATACTCGGAGACCATGGATCCTGCTGGGCTCACAAAGAATTTGGCCGAGTTCGGGATCGTCGATGACGGGGCCGAGGCGAACCAGAGCGCGACTTTTCAGAAGGCGATCGATAATCTGGCAGCTCTGGGCGGTGGACGTCTGGTGATCCCCAAGGGAAGCTATCGTCTTGCAAAGGTGTAGCTGAAATCGAACGTACACATCTTGGTCGAAGCAGGCACTGTGCTCAAGCCGCATTGGCCGGTTGCCGTCGCTCGCTGGAAGGCCGCCCAGCAAACTAAGTGGCCGCCGGGGTAAAGCCTCCGGGAGTTGGCGTTTCGATGATGATCGCTTCGCCCGCTTGCAGGGATTTCTGTGCGCAGGGCGGGAGCTCGCGCGTGCTGCCATCACAGGCGCTTACCAGCGCTCGACCCGGCTGTCCGGGAGCTCCGTGCTCCAGTCCTTCCGGTGGCCGGGTGTGGTGACTTGCAATCACCGCACAATCGACTGCCTCTCGAAAGCGCAATACCCGCCGCGTGCCGTCGCCACCGGGAAACTCACCCTCGCCGCCGCTTCCAGGGCGTAACTCAAAGGCTTCCACGATCACCGGGAAGCGGAGCTCCAGCACTTCAGGATCTGTCATCCGCGTGTTGGTCATGTGGGTGTGGACCCCGGATGCGCCAGCAAAGGCTCGACCGTCATTCATTCTGCCTGCTGGCGTACCAGAGCAGATCGTCTCGTAGTTTTGAAAGTGATCATTGCCATAGGTCAGGTTGTTCATCGTGCCCTGTGAATTTGCCAGGACGCCGAGCGCCTGAAACAGGCAATTGGTCACATGCTGACTAGTCTCGGTATTGCCCGCCACCACCGCCGCAGGGTACTCCGGGGAGAGCAGTGAGCCCTCTGGAATAATCAACTCCAGCGGCACCAGACAGCCCGCGTTGAGCGGGATCGGGCGCTCTACCATCACCCGAAAGACGTATAGCACAGCGGCCTTTGTGATCGCGCGCGGTGCATTGAAATTATGCGGTCCGGCAGGAGACGTGCCCGTGAAATCCACGCAGGCACTCCGGGCTTTCTGGTCTACCCGAATGCTCACCCGGATGATCTGGCCTTGGTCGGTGGTGTACTCTGCGCTGCAGTCTGATAGCTGTTCGAGCAGGCCCCGTACGCAGTCGGCCGCATTATCGCGCACATGCTGCATGTATGCCTGCACCACCGACAGGCTGTAGCGCCCCACCATTGCGCGAAGCTCCCGTGCACCTCGCTCATTGGCCGCCACCTGCGCCCGCAGATCCGCGAGGTTCTGATCGGGATTACGCGCCGGCCAGCGATGTCCAGTCAGCAAGCCGCGAATCTCCTCCTCGAGGAAGACCCCGTCTCGGACCAACGGCACCGCATCAAATAGCACGCCTTCCTCATCGATGTGTGTCGCGCGCGGCGTGGTGCTGCCCGGCGCAAGTCCGCCAATGTCAGCATGATGCCCCCGCGAAGCGACGAAGAACAGCAACTCGCGCTCATCCTCGTCAAAGACCGGCGACACCACTGTGAGGTCTGGTAGGTGCGTGCCGCCGCGGTAGGGCGCGTTGTGGAGAAACACCTCGCCCGGCTGAATCCTGCGGTCTGCGATCACCGCATGCACGGCTTGATCCATCGAGCCCAAATGTACCGGGACATGAGGCGCATTGGCCACCAGTTCGCCATCCGCTGCGAAGATCGCACACGAGAAGTCGAGTCGCTCCTTGATGTTCACTGAACTCGCTGTCTTGCGCAGGGTTGCCCCCATCTGTTCCGCGATGGCCATAAACAGGTTGCTGAACACTTCGAGCATCACCGGATCAGCTCTGGTACCAACGACGGCCGCTGCCAGGTCTTTGGCGCGACGGAGCTTCATCATCCCACAAATCTGCAACGAGGCCTGCCAGCCTGGTTCGACCACCACCGTCTGATGGGCCTCGAGCACAAGGGCCGGTCCCTCGACGGTCTGCCCTAGGGCGAGATCATCGCGGTGGTGTACTGCTGCATCCTGCAGCTTGCCAGCGGTGTAGATCGGCACGTGGGCCAGAGGGGGCGTTGCGGAGTTCGCAAATTTTGCTGCGAAGTTCGCACGGGGCGAGGAAATGGAGCAGGACACGTCCAGCTGCTCTAAGATGACCGCGCGCTCCGGAAACAGAAAGCCAAACTGGCGGCGATGTGCCTGCTCAAAGGCCGTGCACATCGCGGCAAGATCATCCCAGGCAACCAGCAGCGGGGTGTCTGTTCCCGCATAGCGCAGGTGCAGACGCACCTCTCGGGCCGTGACTGTGCCCAGTTCCAGTTGCGCTTCGGCGGCGAGGGCGTGAATGTCAGCGGGTAGCGTTTCGACTAGTTCAGGGGTCAGTTCGCAGGCATAGGAGCGCGTGCGGCTGACCCTGGTGTCGGCCAGTCCCATCCCGTAGGCGGACAGCAGCCCCGAGCACGAATGGAGCAGAATGGTTCGGATTCCGAGCTCGTCCGCAACTGCGCAGGCATGTTGTCCGCCGGCCCCGCCAAAGCAATTGAGCGCATACTCGGTCACATCATGACCCCGTTCGATAGACACCTTCTTGATGGCATTCGCCATATTCTGAACGGCCACCTTCAGAAAGCCGTCTGCCACTTCCAGTGGTTCCATGCCTAAGCTTTGCCCCAGCATTGCGAACTTCGCACGCACTGCCCCTGCGTCGAGCGGCTGCGCTTGGTCCGAGCCGAAGATCGCGGGAAAGTATTCTGGACGCAGCTTGCCGACCATGACATTGGCATCCGTAACCGCGAGAGCACCGTCACGCCGGTAGCAGGCAGGGCCCGGGAGTGCTCCAGCGGAATCGGGCCCCACCTGAAAGCGACCGTCCCGGACCTGCAGCAACGAGCCGCCCCCCGCTGCCACGGTGTGAATATCCAGCATTGGCACGCGCAGGCGCACTCCCGCCACCTGGGTGTCAAAGCGCCGCTCAAGTTCGCCTGCGTAATGGCAGACATCGGTAGATGTGCCGCCCATGTCAAAGCCAATCACACGCTTTTCCCCTGCTGCGACAGCCGTCTCTACCGCTGCCACCACACCCCCGGCGGGGCCTGACAAGATCGCATCGCGACCGTTGAACGTGTCCGCCGGGATCAGTCCACCGGCAGAGCTCATAAACAGCAGTTCGGGTATGTTCCCCAGCTCTCGGCGCACGTTGTTTACGTAGCGATGCAGAATCGGCGAGAGATAGGCATCGGCGACGGTCGTGTCTCCTCGGCCAACCAGCTTGATCAGCGGGGCCACTTCGTGGCTGACCGAGATTTGCGGAATTCGCAACGCCCGCGCTGCTTGGCCTAGGATTGCCTCATGGGCGGGATAGCGCCAGGCATGCAGTAGGACAATCGCAACGGCGTCGTAGCCAGCGCGCTGCACCTCCTCCAGATACGTACGGGCAGTGGTCTCAGAGAGTGGGGTTTGCACCGTGCCATCGGCCAGCACGCGCTCATCGACTTCGATCACCCGGTCATAGAGCTGCTCAGGGAGGATAATCTCCTTGGCAAAGATGTCCGGGCGATCTTGATAGGCGATCCGCAGTGCATCGCGAAACCCCTTCGTGATCAGGAGGGCGGTACGCTCGCCCTTACGCTCGAGCAAGGCGTTGGTCGCGACTGTGGTGCCCATGCGGACAGATTCGATTCTATGGCTCGGCATCTCAGCGTCTTTTGGGAGCCCGAGCAACATCCGGATCCCATGCACCGCCGCATCCGCGTACGCCTCGGGACAGTGAGAGAGCAGCTTGTGCGCGTGGAGCGTGCCGTCCGGCGCACAGCCGATTACGTCGGTAAAGGTCCCGCCGCGATCAATCCAGAACCTCCAGGCTGCGCTCATCGGTCTGCTCTGAAACGTGGCAGTTCGAGGCGCGTGGACATTGCGTCGCTACAATGACACCAGATGGGGAGCAGGATCGCACCTATGGCAGCCGATCCCGCCGTCAGCAGAATCGGCACGTGGCTCGTCGCTAGGCTGGGCCAGGCAGAAATCGACGTGGCGGTTGTGAGCAGGTACAGCGCGTAGAGCCCCCCCAGAACTCCGCCAGGGAAGACTAGGATGGGCAGAAAATTTCTCTCGCCGTGGTCGCGCCACTTCCAAGCCATCAGAGCCGTGAGAATGAGGACGGGGACAGCGGTCGAGGTCCGCCCCAGCGAGGCTTCGACTGCGGCACTGCCAATCAAGCCGGCAAAGAAGCCGACGAAGGGCCCGACGGAGACGCCGATGTGGAAGGAAAGCAGGACCACCAGCGGGGTGAGGATGCCCAAGGCAGCAACCGAAAGCTCAAGCCAAGTGGCGGCGAAGACAACGATGATCAGCCAGGCTGTGAGTAGATAGCGGTCGTATTTCTGTTGGTCGCCGCGGCGCCAAAACTTTCCGGGCATTGCTGCCTATTGGATGCGTGGCAGGGCTTCTCGGGCCGCTTGCTGTACGGCCACGAGCTTGCTGCTCTGCAAACGCTCTAGCGTCGGAACCGCGCCGCGGGCAATTGGGCCCATGTCGCGGATGGTGAGGATCGCGAGGATCTGCACGGGCTCCTGGGCCAGTGTCGCAATTACCGCCAGAGCTGGCACAGCCGGGGCGCCCATGTTGGCCAGCGCAGAACAGGCAACTGGAGGAAGTGCCTTGGGGTCGTCGGCAGCCAGGACCATTGCCTCGATCGCCGGGACGGATCCAGAAGCGTGCTGGCCATGCCCGCCGAGCGCACGGAGGCCGGCGTATTGGAGTCGTTGGTCGCCGCTACGCAGCAGCTGTGTCAGCAACGGCACAATCTGCGGGGCATCAGGATGGGAGCCCAGCCGGTGTAAGGTGCGGACGATCCGACCAGTAGCCACCGGGTCGTCGGTTTCACGCAGGACAGCAAGCATTGCCTGCGCAGCCGGTAGGCCAATACGTGCGAGTGCTTGTTCCGCCCGGAGCGGGTGCGGACTCCGCAAAATCTCGATCAGGAACGGGACCGATGAGGCTGCACGGTGACCCATCTCGCCCAACAAATCCAGATACAAATTGGCCGAGAGCGGATCCTCGAGCGCGGCAGCGATCGCGAGCAACTGGACCACAGTTCTGTGCCCGGGCGAAACAGATGCGGCTGCCGAAAGGTAGGGCAGCTGGGCGGCACCCAACTGCTGGTCTGCCGCGTCCAGCAGCGCATGCGTTGCGGAGTTCGCAGCGGTTCCGAGGTCCCGTAGCCGGTCTGCCGCTTGGATCCGAGTGGTCTCGTCGTGATTCTCAAGTTGCAGGATGAGATCGCGAATCTCGGTCGTAAGCGGCGAGTATGCCGTCCCATAGAGGGCAAGACAGATCGCGGAAACAGTAAGTGCAGCGCGCATGAAAAACTCCTGATCAAGCCATGTGTTGGGCTTGTTCTCTGGTGACCTGGTGCTCGAGCGGGTGATGGGTAAGATAACGCAAAATGTCGTCAGTCATATAGCGCCCCATGCGTTGGCATTCCGCATCCATCGATCCAGCAATGTGCGGTGTCAAAGCAATATTCTCAAGCTGATATAGCGGTGAATCTGCTTCAGGAGGCTCTGGATAGGTCACATCCAAGACCGCTTGGAGGTCTGGCCGGGCCGTCAATGCCTCGATCATCTCAGGCTCCCGCACCACTCGTCCGCGGGCCGTATTGAGGAAGGTTGCGCCCTGCTTCATGGAGGCAATGTGTGCTCCGGTAATCATGCCTGCAGTCTCGTCCAGGTTGGGCGTATGCAAGGAGACGACGTCGGCTTCGCGAAAGACGGCGTCCAAGTTTCGCAGTTCCACGCCTAACGCGGCGGCCTGCTCGTTGTCGACGAAGGGATCGTAGGCGATGACCTGCAGATCGAAGTTCTGCAAATGCTGGGCGACGAGCCGGGCGATCGCGCCCAGTGAAATCAGGCCGACTTTGCTGCCATAGCCGCCGGCAACGGGAAATCTGGTGCGGGTTTCGTGCGAGCGACAGGAGCGCTCGTGTTGCCAGCCACATTTCAGGCTAAACAGAATTTGCGACAATGCGAACTCCGCAACCGGGACGGCATTGGCCTTGAACGCAGAGCAGACCGTGATGTTACGATCCCACACCGCATCGGTGACGAAACCTCGGACAGAACCGGCCGCGTAAAAGATCGCCTCCAGTTTCGGCACTCTGTCAAGAAAGCTCTCGTCCAGCTTCGGGGCCCCCCAGCTGGACAGAATGATCTCTACATCTTCAATATTGACGTCACCAAGCGCGTCGCTGCGATGTGTGCCAGGCAGGATGTCCAGCGCGGCCTCTAGCCGTTGCTGGTCTTCCCGGGCATATATTTTATCGCGCGGCTGACCGAGAATATAGATCGCTCGCTTGCTCATCTGGCAGTCCGCGATTGGTTCAGGCTAATTCTGCCAGGACGTCACCTGCGGACACCTGCTCGCCGGGAGCGACCGCGATACTGCGAACCGTCCCGGAAGAAGGAGCATTGACAGGGATTTCCATCTTCATCGCTTCGAGCACGAGGATTGGGGCTCCAGATTCAATGGCATCGCCTTCGTGGGCGACTAGGCGCATGACCTTGCCGGGCATTTCGGCCTTTACCTCTACGCTTGGGCCGGACGCGGCAACGGGTTCAGAGCCAGCTTCAGCTTGGCCGGTGCCGACCTGGTAGCTCTTGCCGTCGATATGGGCAGTGGCACCATCTATTTTGACGGTGTATGGCTTGCCTTCAACCGTGACGGTGTACGTGCCTGGCGCACCGGGAGTTGCGGACTTCGCAGGTGCGGGCGTAGCTTTTTCCTTTTTGCGAACGCCGATCTCAGCCTTGCCCTGCAGAAAGTCGATTCCCTTCTGCTTACAGGTGGCGATGATGAAGATATTCTCGTCGGTGACAGGAAGACCTTCTTCTTCGAGGCGCTTGCGCGCTGGTGCGATTCCCTTGTTCGGGTCGCGGTCATTGATCTCGATCGGTGATTCGGTGGTCGGCTCCTTCTTTAGCTGCTCCGAGGCGATCTTCACGATTTCTGGGTCGGGCGGAACTGGTGGCTTGCCGAAGTAGCCAAGAACCATCTCGCCGTACGGCGGTGCGATCTGCTTCCAAGGCCCAAACATGACGTTGTTGAACGCCTGCTGAAAGTAGAATTGTGACACTGGGGTGACCGAGGTGCCGAAACCGCCACGCTCGACGACCTCGCGCATGGCCTTGATCATCTCGGGGTATCTGTCCATGACGCCGTTGTCGCGGAGCATCTGGGTGTTCGCAGTAAGCGCGCCACCGGGCATCGGGCTCCAAGGAATCATCGGCTCCACGGCAGTAGCTTCCGGTGGCAGGAAATAGTCCGCCATGCATTCTTTGAACACTTCTTCTGCCTCGCGTACCTTCTCTATGTCTACGTCAAGCTCGTAATCCGTGCCGCGAAGTGCGTGCCACATGACGACCACGTCCGGCTGGCAGGTACCGCCGGAGCAGGGAGCCAGCGAGAGGTCAATCGCGTCTGCACCTGCATCCAGTGCAGCCTTATTGGAGAGCACGCTGATACCGGCGGTTTCATGCGTGTGATAGTGAATCTCTGTGCCTTCGGGCAACATTTTCCGGGCACGCTTGATGGTCTCGTAGACCTTGGACGGTACTGCTGTGCCAGACGCGTCTTTGAAACAGACCGAGTCGTAGGGGATCTCCGCGTCTAGGATGGCGCGCAGGGTCGCTTCGTAGAACTCGGCATCGTGGGCACCGGAACAGCCCGGCGGGAGCTCCATGAGCGTGACACATACCTGATGCTTCAGGCCAGCTTCGGAGATGTACCTACCGGAGTCGATCAGATTGTTTACGTCATTCAAAGCGTCGAAATTACGGATCGTGGTCATGCCGTGCTTCTTGAACAGATCGGCATGCAGCTTGACGATGTCCCGAGACTGGGATTCCAGGCCGACCACGTTGACGCCGCGCGCCAGCGTCTGCAGTTCTGCATCCGGGCCGGTCGTCTTGCGGAAGGCGTCCATCATATCGAACGCGTCCTCATTGCAGTAGAAATACAACGACTGAAAGCGAGCGCCGCCGCCCGCCTCGAAGTAGTTGATCCCGGCTGCCTGCGCGGCCTCGATAGCCGGCAAAAAATCTTTAGTGAATACCCGAGCCCCGTAGACGGATTGGAACCCGTCACGGAACGCTGTGCACATAAAACGAACGGTCTTCTTACTCACAACTAAGTTTCTCCATCGAACGTCAATTTCCTAACACAGACAGCAATACACCGGCGGCAACCGCAGATCCGATCACGCCCGCGACGTTGGGGGCCATCGCATGCATTAATAAAAAATTATGTGGGTCTTCGGCTTGGCCGATTTGCTGCACGACCCGCGCCGAGTCCGGAACCGCGGAAACGCCGGCAGCACCCACCAAGGGGTTGATCTTGTCCTTCACGAACAGGTTCATCACTTTGGCTGCGACTACACCACAGGCAGTCGCTATGGCGAATGCCGCGGCACCCAAGACGAAGATCTTGATCGAGTCTGCCTTCAGGAAAGTCTGTGCTTGTGTCGAGCAGCCCACAGTAAATCCGAGCAGGATGGTCACGATATCGATCAGCGCATTTCTTGCGGTTTCCGCAAGTCTTTCGGTGACACAGCTTTCCTTGAGCAAATTGCCGAGGAACAGCATGCCGACCAGAGTGAGGGCACCGGGGGCGATCAGCGCACAGATCAGGAAGGCTGCGATTGGGAAGATGATCTTCTCACGCTGCGAGACCTGACGCGGCGGCTTCATCCGGATCAGGCGTTCCTCACGGGTTGTGAGCAGTCGCATGATCGGCGGTTGGATGACCGGCACCAAGGCCATGTAGGAATAGGCCGCGATTGCAATGGGCCCGACCAGATCCTCACCGGCCAGCTTGGCAGAGAGGAAGATGGCAGTGGGGCCGTCGGCACCACCGATGATGCCGATCGCGCCAGCTTCATTTGCCGGGAAACCGAGAAATAGAGCACCAATGAAGGTAAGGAAAATCCCCATTTGGGCAGCGGCGCCCAACAACACTAGGCGCGGGTTGGAGAGCATCGCGGAGAAGTCCGTCATGGCACCAATGCCAAGGAAGATCAGCGGCGGGAAGATCCCTTTTAGGACGCCAAAGTAGATGTATTTCAGGACGCTCCCTTCATCGTATACACTGAGGGCTATGCCTTCAATAGGCGGGATGTTCCCGACGATGATTCCGAAGCCGATTGGCAAGAGCAGGAGTGGCTCGTAGTCCTTGCGGATTGCCAGCCCTACGAAAACCATCCCGATCACCATCATGATCATGTTGCCGACACTCAGGTTGGCAAAACCGGTCGACGCAAAAAAGCCTTGTAGAATTTCCATCAGTCACCTTCCTGGTTCGTATGGTAGGCGAATGCGACTGCCGCGGCGATCTCAGCGCCGGCTGATGAGGTATCCGCGGCCTTGGGCTTGGCACTGCGAACAGGAATGTGCGGCTCTGCCTCTGGCAAAATCTTGTTTGCCACTATCAGGATCTTAGGCAGGGCAACAATGAACAGGCTGATAAAAATCAACGCGGCAAAGACGATAGCCATCCCAGCAAAAGCAATCTGGAGGCCGTCGGCGTTGGTAATGTTTTCGAGCTGAAATGGCGTCGGTCTTAGGGCGGCTGCCATGCGTGCGATCCCAATGTCGGCGAAAAAAAGAAAGCCGAAAAGATAGAACTTCGCTTCGCACTGTCAACCTGCGGGGCGCTGAAACGGTTGAAGAAGCCCGCGGACCTGAGTCTAGTCGGAGTTTTCGATTTGGTTACTGAGCAGCTCGGTTATGGGCTCGGAATCCCACCACGTGGCACTGAGAAACCCTTCGACGTGGCCGTCCCCAAACATCACGTTTCCAAAAAGGCCGTCACCCTCTCTGTCCACGTGGTTGCTGCGTCTGTCGCTGGCTAGGGCGGTGTCAGCCCCGGCGCGTTTCTCGGACTGCGGTCCGCTGACATCCACCACGAACAGGTAGTTATTTCCGCAGATGTGATCGTCCGAGGTGATGGTCGTTTCCAGATTCGAACTGGGGCAGTGAAAGGAGCGTGCGGCGGTCATCTCCTCGCTGATGACGAGCAGATCCATGGCTTGGAACGACTCACTCGGGCACTCGGCTGGTGTCCCAGTCATGGGAGCTGGAAACCAGAAATCATAAATGATCGCATAGCTGCGCATTGCCAGACTGATCTGTTTCAGGTTAACCGAGCAGTTCGCCTGCCTCGCCTTCTCGCGAGCCTTTGAGAGTGAGGGAAGTAACATAGTTGCTAGGATTGCGATGACCGTAATCACGACAAGTAACTCGAGTAGGGTAAATGGTTTTGTGGTTTTTCGCACTTGCACAGCGTCCACCTTCTCAGTCGTGTTTGGCAGGTTATGTTATGGTAGCTGACTCTTGAGACATACCAAACGCGACTAGGAAAAAATGCGTATTTGCCTAATCTGCAACGAGTACGCGACTACTGCAGCGGGCGGCCAGGGATTGGTCATTCGAGCAATGGCCGAGGGCTGGCGCAGCCGAGACCATGAGGTCCGCGTGATTGGCCTTGGCCTTGGCCTTAGTGGCGACGAAGGACAGCTAGTCGACATACCGGTCGGCCGGTTTAGGGGAGCCTGGCTGGCTGCGCGGCGAAAGCTCTGGAAGCAGGTGCGGGCTTGGGCAAAGGCTGGTGAGATTGATCTGGCGGAGGTTCCGCTCTCCAGAGGGATGGCAGCGAGTAGCGGCAAGCTGCCGATACCTCTTGTGGTGCGTGCTCATGGCAGTCATGTCTGCCGAGCACACTACGCCGGGCGGCGAGCAGGCATGCTGCACAGGCTCCTCGAGCCTTGGTCGTTGGCGCGGGCCGATGCCGTGTCTTCCGTTAGTGAGTTTATGGCAGCCGAGCTTGTCGAGCGCTTTTGCAGTCCGTCTACGGTGATCTACAATCCGGTCCGGATGCCTGCGCCAGCTGCGAACGACTGGGCTGATCGCGGCCTTGATCTGATCTATGCAGGCCGGGACGGCTGCGGAAAAGGGCTGCACGAACTGCTCCAGGCCTGGGGGGCGCTGAGTGACCTGCCGCTGCGTTTGCAGCTGTACGGGCGTGTTGCGCTCACGGACGTCCCCGCTGGCGTGACGGTCCACGGCCCTGTTTCTCAGCTGGAACTCCAGCAGGCGTTCCAGCGCGCACGATATGCAGTGCTGCCCTCCCGCTTCGAATCTTTTGGCCTTGCCGCGGCTGAGGCGATGGCCTGCGGGGCCGCTACCATCGTGGCGGCCGGGACCGGTTCGGCAGAACTGGGGGCGCACGGCGTCCACTGTCTACATGCCAGCTGCGATGGCGACGCAATCGCGGAGGCAGTACGCAGCTTGGTGGAAGATACCGATAGCGCTACGAAGATCGCAACGACAGGTGCAGAGCATGTCGCTCTTAGGTTTACGCTGGACCGAGCCCTTGATGAGACGGAAGCGTTCTACCAAGCGACGATCGCCGCGTTTCGCCGGAGCTGAGCATGCCGCACTGACTTATTCTGGTCAGTCGATGAAGCCTTCCTCGCGCAACTGTGCGGTGACTTCGGCACGGTACTTTCCGCGCATTTCGGCATCGAATTTGTGACGCATTTTGGCCAGCTCTGCCTTAAAGATGGTTTCCTGCAGGCGGTCAGCTCGGATCCATCTGTTATTTACCCGGACAAAAAAATCCTTGGCAAACGCGCCTCCGACCCGGCGTGCCATCAGGTCACTCCGAAACTGGCTCCTTGGGGTATTAAACTGGCGATCTAAGAAGTGCTGGCGTCGCCGCTCAATAAACTGCTCGTCGAAATCTTGGTCGGTAGGGGAGAGCATGTCGCGAAACAGGATTAGCTGTGCGTCTACCTTGATCCGGTCAAATTCAACTGCTCGGACGATCCCGGTGACTGACCCGCGGCGCGTCTTCACTGTGATCTGGGAGCCGACTTCGAACAAAGGATACGCAGTCACGGCCTTTCGGCGAAAGTCTTCCAGCTTGGCAGTGGGAAACTTGGCTTCTGTTTCCAGATCAAGGAAGGCGCGAAACTCGTCCTTCAGCTGCTCCAACTCCTTCGGAGCCTTGGGGAAGTCTTCCATTTTGAGTCTGTACCGGTCATAGATAAGCTCAGCGGCGCGCGCGTCTTCGTCGAACTGTGGGCCTACCTTCATCTTGGCCTCCACCCGGGAACTAGCCAACTGTTTCACCTGGTCAACGTTCAGGCCATTGCGGAGTTCCTCCACCTTCTCCATGCGCGCCTGCTGCTGTGGGGCCGGCTTGCTGCAGGAGACAAACAGGACCGCAAGTGCGGAGAGAATTAAAAATTGCCAGTTGAGTCGAGACTTCACCTTACATCACGGCTGCGTTTCAGGCTCTAGGTGGATCTGTCGTAATGTAGCTGCTTTTTTGGCGGCCTCGTCAGAAACCGGAAGTTTTAGCCGTACGAGTGAGCTGTAGATTCTCTCTGCCTGTGCGTATTCGGCGTCCGCCATGTACAGGCGGGCGAGGTCAAATCCAGCTCGAGCCGGGTAGTACCAATCTGATGCGATCTCTCCGCCATAGCCGTGAAACAGGGAGCGGTACTCATTCTTGGCCTTATCGAAGAGCTGCTGCAACTCGTAAATCCTCGCTGCCCGATAGCGCGCCATTTCCGCCAGAGATTTGCTAACGCCAGCATCAATCAGCTCGTTAAAGTGGATCAGTGCGGTATTGAGCAGTTCGGGGCGATTCGACTCGGTGGCAATAGAGTAATAGCACTCGGCCATGCGCCCGATGGATGCGAAGTATAGCTCCGTGTTCGGCACTGCCTGAGCTGCTTCCTCAAACCACTCCGCGGCCTGCTCGAACTCACCATTGAGCGTGGCAATGTCCCCGCGCAGGAAGTTCGCCTGTGCCCGCACGCGAACTGGCGCACTCGCATAATGCGTAAAAATGAGCAAGATGTAGCCTTGGGCCTTCATGAAATCGCTATTCTTTTCCTGCGCCTGGCGGTAGGCGTTCTTCGCCGCCTCATACAGCGCTAGCGGCGCGAGGTCCGAATTCTTGTAGCGTTTCCGCACTTCCAAAAACATGCTTTCGGCCTGTGAAAACTCTGCCCGATTCGCGAAGTGGTCGCCCAGCCACAGGTAGACATCCGGCGCCAGATCCGCGTGTGACTCGGCAAAGCTCTCAATAAACCGGAAGGCATCCGCCTCGGCCTTCTTGGCGCGGCCGAGCTGAAACTGAAGGTAGGCGCGCATATAGAGTGCATCTGGCAGTTGTTCCGTCTCCGCGTAGCGATCCACCACTGCCGTCAAATGCTTCATCGCGTCATCGGGCAGGTCAGCGTTCACCGCGGATCGCGCGGCATCCATCAGTGCCTGGGGCGCATTGGGGTCGGCCGGAAACTCTGCTGCAAACTCCGCAAGGGCTTTCATCGCCGGTGCGAAGTCAGCAGTACGGAAGAGTGCCGCTGCGCGCTGGCGGTAAGCATCTCGTCTTTCCTCAGTCGGGTCAGGACAATCTGCCAGAAACGCGTCAAAGGCGGAGACTGCCTCTCCGTATTCTCGAGCTGCGTAAATCGCCGCTGCAGCTTTGAATTGGGCCCGGCATTTCAGCGGGCTCTCGATCTCTGCTACCTGCTGAAAACGTGCCGCTGCTCCGAGAAAATCCTGGTTGAGCAGCAGCATCTCGCCTGCCCGATAGAGCGCATCTGCGCGCGCCGCGTCGTCCTCGGCCAGACTTGCCGCTTCCTCGTACATGCCCATTGCTTCTGCTGGCTTGTTGGCGCTTTGGTGCAGCATGCTGGCCAGTTCGAAAGCAGCTTGGTAGCGAAGGTTACCCGCGACCAAGGGGTTCTTAAGAACCACGGCATACTCCGTGCTTGCTTCGTCGTAGTGTTGACCTTCGGCCAGTAAGCGAGCAAGATCGATACGCAGCCGCGGCGTGTCCTCGGCCTCTGGATACAGGCTGATAAAACGTCGAAAATGCCGCAGCGCGTCCGCGGAATGACCGGCCACCGAGTTGGTCTCGGCAAGATCCAGAAGCAGGCGCTGTTTCTGCCGGTCTTCGCGTACCAGCGGTAAGCTGCGTTCGAGCACAAGAATTGCCGGCTCGAACTCTCCGGAGCCACGCAGATCCAGAGCAAGCTTGCGAATAATCAGGTAGTCCTCCGGCTGTTGCACATAGTCCACGGATTTCTCGAAATGCAGCTGGTAAGTCTCGAAGGCCCCGACAGGATCGTACAGGCTCAGCTTTAACCGAATCTGCTGCAGAGCGAGGACGCGTCGCTCATCGCCCTCAGCAGTTGCGAGCTGCTGCGTGATCAGCGCGTCGGCTTCCACGTACTCCTCTGCCACTAGGTGTGCGTCTATGAGTGCGCCTCGGGCGATCGAGAGAAGCTCCGGGTCTTGGAGCGTCCCCAAGTGCGTAGTTAGCATCTCGGTGGCTTCAGCCCACTGCTGCTCCTCGACCAGGCAGTGGCCTAGCCAGATCGCAGCCTCGCTCTGCAAGGATGCATCCTTGGCCGTGCGCATCACCTCGCGCAGCAGGGCCATTGCTGCCGGGATCTGCTCGCGATGCAACAGCACACGCGCCCACCAGTACTGCTGGGTTGCGCTGTAGACTTTATTTCCCAGCATTTCACGCTGTTGCATGTATACCTCGGTCGCCTGCCTCGGTGACTGCGCCGCGAGGTAGCTGGCGATCAACCTGGTACCAAAATCTGAGACTACTTCCGGGGCCTGAGCGTACATTGCGTGATCAGCGGCCAGCAGAATTAGATCCCAAGATTCCTGATAGAATTTGTTCGCATCGGCATGGAAGCCACCAGAATACGCGCGATCCGCAGCTTTGCGTAGCTCCCAGATTCGACTCACCTTCGCCGCGGCCGGTACATCTTCCAGCGTACCGTCTCCCGCTAGCGGTTCGAGCCCTGCCGGTGTTCCCGAGGCAGCAGCTGTTCCCGCCGCAGCCTGGCCAAAGGCCGGAGTCGTCAGCAGCAGGAGCAGGAAAGGTGCAAGGCAGGCGCGCCGTCCGAGACGCGTGCGAACTCCGCACGCCGCACGCCTGGAATCCACAGAATATGGCCTGCGGTACTTGTGACGATGCACCGCACGGCCTTGGGCTTGATGGGCTCCAGAAGTTTCTTGACGCGCACCGGCTCTTGGCCGCCAAACGGAATCATGCGATCTCCGGGCTGCCGCGACCGTACGGTGAGCGGAGACGGCATCGCTTCGAGAGCGAAATACTCGCCTGGTAGATTCGCGTTCAAGGCACGTCGGGTGGCCGTGAGGACAGTGTCTGCCTCTGGTATGTTGATCTGTGACTGTTCGGTCCAATGCCATGTGTAGGAAAACGTGGGTTGCGCGGGCTGGGCGGTCTGCATAACTAACCCGCCGCCGCGGATTCTCAACGTGATCCCGAGACCAGTATCAAATTGGAAGCTTGGTTTAACGCCAGATTGGAGGGAATTTCGCAGCTCGCGAATCCGCGTGCCGCGCAGCGGACGAGCCTCTCCGGCCGCGCGCAGCCAGGCGCGCAGGACTCTAGGCCAAAGCGCATCTGGACAGGCCAGCAGGGCCGGCAAGGCCAGTGCGGTTTGCGTCACGTCGATGCGGCTTTCGGCCCAATCACCGAGCGCGTCATCGTCCGCCTGCAGCAAGCTGAGGCTACGCAGCAAGCCAGCCCGGTCCTCGTCCCGAACTAACTCAGCGAGGATGCGTCGCACGCGGTTGCGCTCAAAACGTTCGTCGCGGTTGGTCGGGTCTATGCAGGCCTCGATCTTGCGCTCCGCCAGATACCGTCCAAGTTCCGCGCGCGGGATTCCGAGCAACGGTCGTACTAACCGGACGGCCCCAATGCGCACATCCGCATGCAGGCCGGCGATTCCACCACTGTTGGCACCGCGCAGCAGCCGCATCATCGCCGTCTCGAAAAGATCATCCTGGTGATGGCCGAGTAGCACGACCAGTTGTGGTTCTCGAGCGGCGCGGTTCTGCCAGTAAGACAGGCGCAGTCGGCGTCCCGTCATCTCCACGCTTTCTCCCGGCTTGCGCGCCCCAGAGACATCAAGTTGGACGATCTCCAGCGGCACGTTGCGGAGTTGGCAAAACCTGCGACACCAGCGCTCGTCCGTCTCAGCATCAGCCCGCAGTCCGTGGTTGAAATGCACCGTGGAAACTTCGAGCCCGCCCTCCAGGCAGGCTGCCACCAGGGCAGTGCTGTCCGGTCCGCCACTCAGGCCCACGACAAAGCGCGCCGTCTCAAATGACGCCCCGGCCAGTGCGCGCTGAATCTGCTCCGGGATGGACTGTTTATTCATGCTTTCGGATCCGTCTCATCGTTGAAAGGTGGCGCTTTCTTCGCGATTTGCTATAAAGTTCTCCCTTTGGCATGCACCTTGCTTGGCAGGGGAGCGGACAAGTTGGACCCGAGAAGGCTGCTACAATGTTGTAGTTTTCCCCCGCCGGGGAATACAGAATTGTAACACGTTTTGGTAGCTTTTGCGGAGTTCGCAGTTGAACGGTGCTATGCACCAGACCAAACACAGGAGTCTCAGAAATGAGCAAATCGAAACTCGAGTACATCTGGCTGGACGGCTATGATCCGACTCAGAGCTTGCGCAGCAAGACCAAAGTCGTCAGTGACTTTGACGGCGAACTGTCATCCTGCCCCGAATGGTGCTTTGACGGTTCCTCCACCCAACAAGCAGAAGGCGGCGCGTCTGACTGTCTGCTGAAACCCATCGCCATCTTCCCCGATCCAGGCCGTAAGAACGCCTACTTGGTGATGAATGAAGTTCTGAATGCCGATGGCACGCCGCACGAGTCCAATGGCCGCGCGACGATCGACGACGATGACGATGACTTCTGGTTCGGTTTCGAGCAGGAGTACACCATCTGGGATCCGACCACCAATCTGCCAATCGGTTTCCCCGCCGGCGGTTTTCCCGCTCCACAGGGCCCCTACTACTGCTCCGTCGGCGCAGGCAATGCAGTCGGTCGCGAGATCGTTGAAGAGCATCTGGACCTTTGCTTGGATGCAGGACTCAACGTCGAGGGCATCAATGCTGAAGTGATGATGGGCCAATGGGAATACCAGATCTTCGCCAAGGGTGCAGCTCGCGCCGGTGATGAGATTTGGGTTTCCCGCTACTTGCTCGAGCGTGTTGCCGAGCAATACGGCTACAGCATCAACTGGCACTGCAAGCCTGTTGAAGGTGACTGGAACGGTTCCGGCATGCATGCAAACTTCTCCAACACTGTCCTGCGTACTGCTGGCTGCAAGGAAACCTACGATCGCATCTGTAATGCCTTCCATGGCACCATTATGGAGCACATCTCCGTCTACGGTGCTGAGAACAACCAGCGTTTGACTGGCCTTCATGAGACTCAGTCCATCGACAAGTTCAGCTACGGCGTGTCCGATCGCGGCGCATCCATTCGGATCCCAGTCGCCACAGTGACTTCCGGCTGGAAAGGCTGGCTGGAAGATCGGCGCCCGGCTTCCAACGCAGACCCGTACAAGGTCGCTTCGGTGATCATCAGCACTGTCTCGAGCGCTTGCTAAGCACGCTCAGCTGACAACACGCTGATACCAGGCCTCGTGCGGTTCGCTGCACGGGGCCTTTTTCGTTTGTAGGCCAGCCGGCTCCAGAGTCGCTAGCTGGTAGCCCAGCTCCGGCTGCGCGAGACTGCTTCTTGCCAGGTGGCGAACAGCGCATCTACATCTACATCGCTGGTGGCGGGTTCAAAGACGCGCTCCACGCGGTGTGCCTGGTAGAAGGACTCGCGTGACCAGACGTTCGCCGCGATTCCCGCAGCTGCCGCTGCCCCTAGCGCTGTGCTCTCAAGAATCCGCGGGCGTTCCACCGGAATCCCCAACAGGTCCGCCTGGAACTGCATCAAAAAGTCATTCGCCGTGGCTCCGCCATCGACCCGCATGCGCGCCGGTCTGGGGCCCATGGCATCGACCAATGCCCGCGTCTGGTAGGCCATCGATTCCAGGACCGCCCGCACCACATGGTCGGCCTTGCTGCCCTGTGTCATCCCGATTAGAGTCCCGCGGGCATGAGGATCCCACCACGGTGCGCCAAGTCCAACCAATGCTGGGACAAAGTAGACGCCGCCATTGTCCGGCACCCGGCGTGCCATCGTTGCGGACTCCGCAACATCGGCCAGAATGCCCAGGCCGTCGCGCAGCCATTGCATGGCCGCCCCGCCAATAAACGCGGCACCCTCCAAGGCATAGGTAGAGCGATCGTTCATGTGCCAGGCAACCGTGCGCAACAGGTCGCTCTCTTTGGCCAGTTCATGGCCCGTGCTGCGCATCATAAACAGTCCAGTGCCATAGGTGTTTTTTACCACATTCGGGTCCCAGCCGCCGTGCGAGAACAGGGCAGCCTGCTGGTCGCCCAGCACCGCGTGAATCGGCACCACGGCGCCGACCTCCTCCGCACGCGTGTCACCGAAATGTGCATCGCTGGAAAGAATGGTTGGGAGCATAGCCTGCGAGATACCAAACAGATGCAGCAGTTCGGCATCCCAGCTGCCGGTATCAAGGCGGTAAAGTAGGGTGCGGCAGGCATTGGACGGATCGGTGGCGAAGTCGCCGGTCAATCGTTCAACCAGCCAAGTGTCGACTGTGCCGGCCCGAAGACAGCCCGCATCTGCAGCCGACCGCGCGCCTGGCACGTGGTCTAAAATCCAGCGCAGCTTTGTCGCCGAGAAGTACGGATCAACGACCAGCCCGGTGCGCTCGCGAATCAGGGCTTCGTACCCGGCTTTGCGGAGTTTGCCGCAGTAGTCCGCCGTCCGTCGACACTGCCAAACGATCGCGTTATGGAGGGGCTCACCGGTATCTGCGTCCCAGACCGCTACGGTCTCTCGCTGGTTCGCGATGCCGATAGCGGCAGGTGCTTCGGGCAATTTCTCAATGACCTGACGCAGGCCGCTGCGCACGATCCGCAGGATATCCCGCGGGTCCTGCTCTACCCAACCGGGCTGTGGGTGGTACTGCGGCACTTCCTCGTAGTACTGCGCCAGTATGTGGAGCTCCTGATCGAATCCAATCACCCGACACCCGGTTGTGCCTGCGTCGATCGCGATGACCAAAGCCATGATGAACCCCTACTGCCTCTTGCTCGGCTTGAGTTTCAGCCAGCCTTCATCTTTACCGTTGGAGAAGGTGGCAGCTAGGCTGCCGTCTTCCAGCAGCTTCCCCTGCATCGAGTACTTGCGCTTGCTGACCCAGGCCGTGCCTGAGAGCAGAATCTCGGTGTCAATTTTCTCTGCCTTCATCTTAATGTTGTAGGCATTTCTCTGGGAGATGAAACTTCCCTGATACAGCTCGTCGTTGACTTTAGTGATGTCGCCTCTGATTTTGCCAGGGTCCCTCCCCGAGCGCTTTCCAGTCACCCACTTCCAATTCCCGTCGTACTTGACCTTGGTGGATTCTTCGGCTTGCGCGCAGAGGCCGATCAGGCCAAGGCATACGAGGATAGGGAGAAGCTTGTGCATAGGTGGACTCCGGGGATGCTGACTCGGTCAGCGTGAACAGCCTGTGGGTGCTTGGCTGTTAAAGAAACCCCGGAACGCTGCGACGCAAGCTATTTCAGTCCAAAGGAATGAGGAATGGCGATGCCCGGCGGTCTGATTCCAGTGGCCGCGCAGTCGCTGTCAGGTCCAGACCTACGGCTACGAGTTCATCCTCGGTGCGGGCGATGCCGTAGCCTTCAAGTGCCACGATCAGCCAGTGTGGCTCGAGCACGTCCGTGAGAAACGGAATCGGATCCTCGTGCTCTTCGGTCTCCCCCATCAGATTGGCCGGACGTTCGTCGACACAGTCCAGTTTATCGGTATCGTACTTGAAAGTGAACTGCAGATGATGGCACGCTCGCGAGATACTCAAATTTTCAGAAAACAGTAGTTGACCGCAGGCTAGACAGTGAAAAACAGGGAATCCGCGGGAATCTTTCGGGCAAGCAAGAATAATTTGTGTGGCTAGCATGTTGCGCTCCAAACAGGTGTTAACACCTTATAAACGCCGGATACTCGTGATTCTTATGCGGCTTTTGGGTATTTCATGAAAATATCTGACTTCCTCCGCTATCAGACGCGTGGAGTAGGCAGTACTGAATTCTTACACGATCGTGGAATAAATGGCAGCTGGCTCATAAGGTGCGTAACAAGTCACGGTGGCGGATCCTTGCCCCTGGTCATCAGTGTCACGGTGACGCTCAGCTTTCTCCTCGTAGTCTTACAGCTTTTTCGCGACGAGCCGCCGATTGAGGATTCTGCGGTGATCGTCCCCTACGTGCCGATTCCAGACAAAGAGAGCGGCTTCTTGGTACTGCAGCAGGCCGCGAGCCTGATCTCAGAAGAGGACAGCAGGGTGCTCTATCAGTTCTGGCAGCGGTGATTGAGGGCAGTCGAGGCGATAGCCATCGTGTGCCTCGTTCTGTTCCCCTTTCAGGCGGTAGTGAATGCGGTGGAACCACCGGTATTTGGTCATCGTTCCCCGCGTCTCGGAGGAGGGGCAGAAACCACGCGCTCCGGCTGGCTTGCCAGGGCTCACAGTCCCACCGCTGGCCAGCTACTGGGCAGGTTCCAACCGGAATCTGGAAAGAAACTTTCCACTTTCCCTAGCGTCTTCCGGGAGTACCGGCGATATTGCAATTGGCACGACTCTTGCTCGCACGACTCACGCCCCGACCCCACCCTACACGAGGAGCTCACCATGCTCCGCAGACTCTATCTTCTGGCGCTACTGATTGCGGAGTTCGCAACGGCAGCGCCTGTGACCTTACCAGAGTTGCTCAGTGAGGCCTTCGAGCGGAACCCGGATGTACGCGCCGCGCAACTCGCCTGGCGTGCCAGCATCGATGCCATCCCAGAAGCCACGTCGTTGCCAGATCCGATGATTCGCTTCGACTACTTCGGCGAAAATGTCGAGACCCGGGTGGGACCGCAGAAAAGCCGCGTGGGCGTCAGTCAGGGCTTTCCGTTTCCGGGCACGCTGCGACAGGCAGGCGAAGTGGCAAGCCGGGAGTCGCGGCTTCAGCAGCTAGGCTACGAGATTGCCGTGCGTGATCTGATCGTGGACCTCAAAGTCAGCTATTTCGAGCTTTGGTACCTGCGCGGGGCCGCGACAATCACGCAGCAGAACCAAGACCTGCTGCAGCATAGCTTGCAGCTCGCCACCGCCCGCTACGCGACGGACAAGGCGAAGCTGCTAGATGTGCTGAAAGCGCAGAGCCAGCTGGCCCAGCTAAGCTATGATCTCATTGTCGTGCGTGAATTACAGGAGATCGAGCAGACCAAGATCAACGCACTGCAGGATTACCCCTCGGATCGGGAGGTGGGAGATCTTGTCTTCCCGGAATTGCATAGTCCGCAATTCGACGCGGCGGCCGTAGAAAAGGCGGCCCTCGCAGGCCGTCAGGAGATTCTCATGGCCCAGGCCAAGGTTGGCAAACTCGAGGCGGCGGTGGATCTCGCTTCCCTGAAGAATCGCCCGACATTCGGCGTCAACGCGATGTATATCGACACCGGCGAGGCGAGTTTCGGTAACTTCCCGGACAGCGGCAAGGATCCGTGGCTGGTCGGGGTGACGATGAGTTTGCCGATCTGGCACGATCGCAATGAGCGGCGCGTGGCCAAGGCGGAACTCGTTGCGGAGTCCGCAACACTGAGGCAGAACGGCCTGGAGAACAAGACGCGGGTTGCGGTGAAGTCGGCCTTGTTTCGCCTCGAGAATGCGCGGCGCCTGACGCAGCTCTACCAAGGCACCCTCATCCCCCAGGCTAAAGCGGCGATGGAGGTTGCAGAGCAGTGGCACGATGGTGACACCCCGGACTTGAGCGGCTTTCTCGAGACGCAGTCCGTGTGGCTTAACTTCAATCTGGCCTATCTCCGGGCCCTCGCCGACTATCACCAGTATCTCGCCCGTCTGGAGGGCCTGGTGGGTGGCAAACTTCCGGAGGCGTCGCCATGAAATGGAGTCTTCTATTCCTGTTGTTAGCAGGCTGCAGCAGCACTCCCTACGAGGCGCTGGTAGGCGAATACGAAAGTGGCACCGAAACCACATATTTGCGGATTTCGCGTGCGGAGTCTGCAACCGCCCCGGACCCCCTGGCGGATCTTACTGCGGAGACCGCAGCGGCCCAAGTGCGCTGGGAGCAGGCTCTGGCCGTGGCACCCACCACCGGCCTTGCGGAGTCCGCGACGCCCCCGCCTGTGGAATCGCTAGCTACGTCGCTGGAACTCCCCGGGCTGGTCGCCCTGGTACTGGCGCGCAACCCGGGCATCGACGCAGCCGCGCAGGCGGTGAAGGCCACCCGCGAGAAATATCCGCAGGCGGTGGCTCTTGACAGCGTGCTGCAGCAGTACAATGCCTTCACCAAACAACTGGACACTCGGATCGGCCCTACGTCTCACAAGGGCATGAACGCCATGAGCTTGCCGTTTCCGGATGCCCTGGCGCTCAAGGGCAAGCTGGTGAGCGAGGAGATCGATATCGCAGCCAGTCGGCTGGAGATTGCCAAGCGCGATGCCATCACGGCCATGCACGAGGCCTATTTCGACCTCTTGTTTGTGGACCAGGGCATCGCCATCAATCGGGAGCAGCAGGCGCTGCTGGAGCAGATGATTGCGGTGGCTCAGACCAAGGTGCGCACGGATCGCAGCAAGTATCAGGGCCTGATCATGGCCCAGGTGGAGTTGTCCAAGCTCGCCAATGCCATCA
>Ga0115566_10000256_pt1 | contig 46122 bp, 35 predicted proteins | sample COGITO_mtgs_1204_3_FD_87173 | JGI IMG/M metagenome (GOLD analysis project Ga0115566, IMG submission 87173) | Pelagic marine microbial communities from North Sea - COGITO_mtgs_120405 | ecosystem: Environmental > Aquatic > Marine > Epipelagic | place: Germany:Helgoland, sampling site Kabeltonne...
AAATTGAGGCGCTCGATTTCGAAGGCTCAATTGACCAGCTGCGACAAACCTTCATAAAGACCGGTTTTTCCAAAATATTAATCTATAAGGAAAGCATAGATAATGTGATTGGTTATGTCCACTCTTTCGAACTCTTTCAGAGACCAGCTGCGATTAAAAACATCCTCAGACCCTTGGCTATTATCCCCGAAACAACCACGGCAGATAAGGTTTTAAAGACTCTTATTGAACAGAAAAAAAATGTGGCGCTTGTGGTTGATGAATATGGAGGTACGTCAGGAATGTTAACGCTCGAAGATATTGTTGAAGAAATATTTGGCGAAATAGAAGATGAGCACGATCAAGAAGAACTCATTGAAATTGAACACTCGAAGGGAGAATACACGTTCTCTGCTCGATTGGAAATCGATTACATAAATGAGGAATATGACCTAAATCTTCCAGAAAATGAAGATTATGAGACACTTGCTGGCCTAATTATCTTTGAAAATGCTGATATTCCTGAAGAGGGCGATATCATTGTTTTGAGCAATTACACGTTAGAAATTAAGAAGGTGAGTCATCATAAAATTGAGGAGGTTTTTATACGCGCCTCAGAAAGCGCAAATTAGCACCCTAGATTCCATCTCAACTCTTATTTTCGCGTCCCATTTTAAAAAAGCTAGTAATCACATGGCAGCAATTGGAACTATAAGGAAACAATCCGGTTTACTGATCGTAATCATCGGTGTCGCATTGGTACTTTTTCTACTCGGAGACCTCTTTAGCGGAGGTTCAAGTTTATTCAACAACCAAGATGTAAGTATCGGGGTAATTGGTGGAGAGGAAATTGATCAGAGAGATTTTGAACTAAAAGTTCGTGAAGCAATCGAGAGCCAATATGGCACCGAAGGTGCTAACGATCAGGCAAAGAAATCAATTCGCGAACGTGTATGGCAGCAATTGATCAATGAGAAAATCCTTCAAAAGCAATACGCTAAACTTGGAATATCTGTTAGCCCTGATGAGTTATTAGATCAAGTTCAGAACACGCAACCGGGTTCAATCTTATATCAGTATTTCAGCGACCCGCAAACAGGTCAAATCATTGAACAATTCAGAGACCCACAAACAGGTGGTTTGGATTCACCAAAGGTGCTTTCTGCGATTGAGAATCTTTTGGCAAGTGAAAATGCACGCGACTGGCTGCCTATTGAAAAGGCAATCAAAGATGATGTAGCCATGAGAAAATACACAGCTCTAATTGGCAAAGGATTGTTTACCACTACAAATGAGGCTGAATCTTTATACAAAGACAAGAACACAACTGCAACATTCAGTTATGTAGTTAAGGAGTTCATGTCGATTCCAGATGAAGAAATTGAAGTTACGGATGCAGACTTCAACGCTTATTATAATGCACACAAAACCGAAACCACTTTCCAAAGCGAAGAAGAAACTAGAAATGTAAAATTCGTGCAGTTCATGTTGACGCCTTCGGAAACTGACCTTGCAGAAATAAACGCTGAATTGGAGAGGTTGAAGCCATTGTTTGTTGCAGATACAGCAGATACAGCATTTGTTGCCGAAAACAGCGAATCAGCTGTTAAGGATATGATCAAATTCTATGACAAGAGAAGTCTTCCTCCAATGATCAAGGACACGATCACCAAAAGTGCAATTGGAACGGTGGTTGGGCCATATCAAGCCGGGAAATCGATGATGATTTCAAAACTATCTCAGATTAAGTTAAGTCCGGACTCGGTACAAGCAAGTCACATACTTATTCGAGTTGATGATGGTGACACGGCCAAAATAAGTGCTGCAAAAGCTAAATTAGACTCACTCAAAACAGTAGCCGTTAAGAAGAAAAACTTCGCGGAGTTGGCCAAAGAATATTCAGACGATTTAGGTTCTGGTGAAAAGGGAGGTGAACTTGATTGGTTTACCAAAGGCCGAATGGTTCCACCTTTTGAAAAAGCTTGTTTTGAAGGTTCCGTTGGTGATATGCCAATCGTTGAGTCCCAATTTGGAGTTCATTTGATCTACATCACAGACCAAACAAAACCAAAAGAAGCATACTTATTGTCTTCAGTAGACCTCATCATCGAGCCTTCGAAGTATACTTCTGATGAAATCTATAAGCAGGCAAGCAAATTTGCAGTTGATCACAATACACGCGAAAAATTTGAAGCGAATGAAGCTTTTGAAATATTAAGTGCCGAAGGGTTGCGAATGGCGGATGATATAGCAGGAGTTATGGGGCCTCAATCCAAAGAAGTGATTCGATGGGCGTATGAATCAGACAATAATGTTGGTGATGTATCTAATCCTTTTGAATTAGAGGACAAAATTGTTGTTGCAATGATTTCTGGAATAACTGAAAAAGGAACCATGTCTTTAGAAATGGCTAAGCCATTTATTCAACCTGAAATTATCAAGGAGAAAAAATCCGAGAAATTCAAGGCTGAATTTGGCACTTACACCACATTAGAGGAAGCTTCACGAAACGCAAAAGCTGACATTCAGAAGGCAAACTCGGTTCGATTTAGCGATGGTTCATTACCTGGCGGTCTAGGTCGAGAAGCAGCCTTAATTGGAACTGCCCTTTCACTTAAAGAAGGAGCTGTTTCAAAACCAATTGTAGGCAACAGAGGTGTTTTTGTGGCTCGACTTGATGTGCTTACACCAGCACCTGAAGGAGGAGACATCAATCAAGAACGAACGGTTTCTGACAACAACAAAGGGGCGAGAGCCGACCGTCAAGCCTATGATGCCTTGAAGAAGGAAGTAGGTGTTGAAGACAATAGAGGGAAATTCTACTAAGAATTCACCTAGGCTTAATACCTAGACGTTTTTGCCGATTAACTTTGCGCGTTCAATGAAAAGAGCGCTGATATCACTATTGTGCCTTGGAAGTTTTTATCTAGGCAAGGCTCAAACTTCGTTTGATCAAGCCCTAACCTCGGTTTCTAACGTTCGTATGACCGTTAACAATGTTGGCACCTTTGGTAATGGTTTTAGAGGTAGCTACGATTTATTGGGTTACCCGTCAGCCGAATTTCCAACTAACTCAGGTATTGAGCATCTATTCGAAGCTGGTATTTGGATCGGTGGTAAAATTGACGGCTCACTAATCGCAGTGTCTACTGCTGCCTACGATCAATCATCTGGATATAGTGCAGGAAAAGCTGGGTATGAATTCAATGGCGAACTAGGTTCAAGCTTGCAGCGAAAATCCACCCTTTTCGATAATCCCAACTTCGCCTCAGACGCTGTTTCACACGAAGATTTTGTGTGTGATTTTTCAGACAAGAACGTCATCGTTCCTGGGACAAGTACAGCCATTCAGAATCACGATAACCCACTTGGCGTTTCCGTTCATTTCGAATCGTACAATTGGAATTATGCCTTTAGTGACTTCTTGGTAATTTGCAACTATACGATCACCAACGAAAGTGACAAAACAATAGATGACGTTTATCTCAGCATGTGGAGCAATGAAGTTGTTCGCAACACAAACATCACACCTGCGGGTCAAGGTGGGAGCGCATTTTACGATAAAGGCGGAAATGGATTTATCGACACCCTGTCGCTTGCTTATTGCTATGACGCACTTGGCGATGTTGGTTTTACCGAAAGTTATGTCGGACATATGTTTCTAGGTGCGGAAGACGCTTCGGGGTTTCGGCATCCAGCAGTTGACTCTTCGCTTAAGCTTAATTATCAGACTTGGCAATTCAACTCATCGGCTTCAGACTTTTTCTTTCCCAACTCTGAAGTGGATCGATATCAGAAACAAAGCACTGGCTTTAACCACCTTCCTTGTTGGACAAATAAGAACTCTACTCATCCAGATTGTGGTGGTTTCCAATCCGAAACCATTCAAGAAATAATTAATCAGCCAGGAAATCGAAGCGACCTCGTTTCAGTGGGGCCTTTTCCATCCTTGGCTCCGGGAGAGGAGATCACCTTTGCATGGGCTTGGATATTCGCCAAGAAAAACGAAGATGGTAAGCCGAATGGTTTAAACAACAAGTTTCAAAAAGCCAACCTCATTGAAAATGCGCAATGGGCTCAATCGGTTTACAATGGGGAAGATGTGAACTTTAATGGGCAATTGGACGAAGGCGAAGATCTAGACGATGATGGAAAAATCACTCGCTTTATTCTGCCCACTCCTCCCGATATTCCCAAGACAAAAATTGTGGCTCGCGATCGAGGAATCGATATTTATTGGACGAACAATGCCGAAGAATCAATTGATCCTATTTCACAGAAGAAAGACTTTGAAGGATACAACATCTATATGACGCAGTTGGGTTCGGATGTGACATCAACCATCGACTTATCTTCAGATTTGAAACTGATAAGGACTTATGACGCGGAAGGAAATGGTAAATTTTTTGAAACTGGATTTACCTCCATTCTGCTGGAAACTCCTGCGACCTTCGAAAACGACACCAACAGCTATGTCTATAAATACTCGCTTGACGGATTAATTAACGGGTGGCAATACGTCATTTCATTATCCGCATTTGATTTAGGCGATGAAGAAAACAACCTCGAATCGCTAGAAAGCTCAAAATTAAGCAACTCCTTTCGCGTCTTTCCAGGCACTACCGGGAATGACGTTTTTAAAGAATATGCTTCTGGGACATCGCAAGTCAAATCACACTTCAACTCTAAATTGAACGACAGCCTTAAAATATATCGACCTTTTGCTTACCCAAACCCTTATTACGCTGGAGCCGCTTGGGAAGGCGCTTCTTCCTTTGAAGAGGACAAAAAAATAAACTTTGCTAACCTTCCTGAATCTTGTGTTATTCGAGTTTTTACGTTGTCTGGTGATTTAATCAAAACAATTAATCACAACAACGGTTACTCTGGAGATGATCAACGCTGGTATAGCACCTATTCTGACCCTTCAAACACCGTTTTCAGCGGAGGTGAACATAGTTGGGATTTACTGAGCGAGGACGCTCAAATCATTGCTAGAGGCACATATTTGTTCTCCGTGGAAGACATTGCCTCAGGAAAAACTTGGAAAGAAAAATTTGTAGTTATTAAATAATCAAAGCCATGAAATCAAACTTACTTCTTGTTATCGCAGTATTCATGCTGAATCTAGCGCAGGCTCAATATCCTGTAGTTAGTATTTCAGACATTCAATATGTCACCCAGGCCGCCACTGGAAATTGTGACGACCAAACCATTTATCTCGGAGATACCGTAATCGTTCGCGCCAAAGTGGTTGCTGATGGTTACGAGTCCGTCCCACAAGGGATTGCAAATGCAGCAACCGGACATAAAAACTTGTGGTTGCAGCAAGGCAATGGCGGACCTTTTAGCGGATTGGATGTTTTCAAAGTTTCATCCATCAATGCTACCGAAGACATACACAACATTCTTGCTGGCGACTCGATCCAAGTTATTGGCGTAATTGACGATTACAACGGAGAAACAGAGCTTGTGCCTCTGGAAGGAAACAGCATAACCTTATTGGGTCAAAACCAACCCATATATCCGACTGTTGTTGACCTAGCTGATATCAATGATGCCGATCGAAATAACCTTTTGCAAACAGGTGAGCAATGGGAAGGTGTTTATGCTGAATTCCATGAAGTTACCATTGCATCTGTCGATTTCTTTTCTGGTGGGTCACGAGTGAGTTTTAATGTAGAGGATCAATTCGGAAATATCATGAATGTTTCCGATCGATTTCGAGTGCAGAAACTTCCAGGTGAAGGGGGAACTTTTGTCGCTCCGAATGTTGGTGATCAGGTTGATACGCTGCGCGGTGTAATTGCGCACAGTAAGAATAACTGCCCCGGATACACGGGACGCGGATACGAGCTTTATCCTTTTTCTGAGGCAGATTATGTCTATGGCGCTTCTGCACCTCGAATTTTCAATATCTCAAGAACACCTACGGTTCCGACATCAACTGATATAGTGAATGTAAGCGCAGACATTACAGATAACGATGGTAATGTTGTTAGTGCGAGTTTGTTTTATGCCACTGGCACGACCGGTTCTTTTTCGTCCATTAACATGACCAATTCAAGTGGCGACACCTACGAAGCTGACATTCCCGCTCAAGCCGATGGAACGCTCATCCGATGGTATATTACAGCCGCAGACGATAGCGGATTGGTCACTACTTTACCAAGTTCAAACCCAGCAACCCTTACGTATTTATATAGAGTTCGAAACGCAGGTTTGACCATTTACGATATTCAATACACCCCTTACAATAGTGGCAATAGCCCATTTGTTGGAGAGTCTGTTTCCATTGAAGGTATCGTAACAGCTGGAATCAATTCCAACGATACGGGTGATTTAGGGTTTGTTTATATCCAACAAGAAAACCAATTGAACTTTGCTGGAATTTGGTTGCAACAAGGCACAAATTTGAGTTCTCTGAACAGAGGCGACAAAGTTCAAGTGGAAGGTATCGTTGCTGAAAACTTCGGCATGACAGCCATTACTGACATTGCATCGATCAACGTAACTGGTACCGGAAGCATTCAGCCACTTGTAGTCAATCCGGATAGTTTTTCCGTTTACAATGGCGGTTCGCATGAACAATATGAAAGCATGTTGGTGCGATTTGAGCATCCAACTGCAGGCCAAAATATTTATATCGTTGAGCAAAACGCAGACGAACAAACAGGGAACAATTACGCAGAATATCGCATTGGAACGGATGAATTCAATCCATCGTCTGGATCTCGAGTAATTGCAGGTCGTCAGGCTGGAAACAGCTCGCTATATGTTTCATACGTGACCGATTCGCTTTTTGAAATTTCAAGCGGAATTATGAAAGTTCCAGCTTATGTGGTAAAATATGGCCACTACATGGAATCAATGACGGGAATTCTTTACTACAGCTTTGGCGATATGAAATTACTCCCAAGAAACAATAACGACATCGTTGGGTATGGAGGCGGTCCGGTTTATGCAAGCGGTTATCCCGCTGAAGACACCGTTTGCTTGGGTGAGAGTGTTGCTTTTGTAAATCGATCCTCAGCTGTTGCCGATCAATTCAGTTGGACTTTTGGAGACGGTGGCACATCTACCGATAAAAATCCAGTTTATACATTCATAAGTCCAGGTATATTCTCTGTTTCCATGACGGCTACAAATAGTGTGGACAATGCAAGTGATATGATTACTTGGACTGATGTCATTCTAATAGACACATCAGAGAACTGTGGACTTGGAATTGAAGACAGACCATCAAAAATCATAAATCTATATCCAAATCCATCGGTTGACTACGTTACCGTGGAGACACTGTTTGAGCGCGGAACCGTTTACAATATTTACATCAAGGATATTCAAGGACGCGAGGCATTCAGAAGGCAAACCATGCGACCAATTGAACACATTTCGCTGCAAGAAATGTCCGTTGGTACCTATATTCTTGAAGTGCGAGGACCAAATCAAGAGCTTATTGAAACGCGAAAAATCGTGAAGCGATAAGCTCCTTTTCCAGATGTCTGACCTGTTTTCAATTTGTCGTTTCCCCTTTCGAATGCTGGCCCTTGCTGCACTCTTGTGCTTGAATGGTTGTGACAAGGGAGAGGACATAGAAAACCAGGCACCTGAAACGCGAATTTCGGTCGAAGCCATCAATTTATCAGGGGAAAACCGACTCAACAGCCTGGTCGAAATCAAATGGTGGGGAACGGATCCAGATGGATATGTAACTGGATATGAATTCAGCTTTGATGGCATCAATTGGCACTATACTTTAGGACAAGATTCTACCTTTCGATTTGCCATCACTGAGGGAAGCGACACAATAGATATTGATTTTTGGGTTCGCTCTATTGACGATCAAGATACGCGAGATGATAGCCCCGCTTATCTGAAGATTCCATTAAAAAACACAGCCCCAGAGGTGACGTTTTTAAATGACTTGATTCCTTCAGACACCGTATTCAACTTATTGACAATAGCATGGAAAGCTACTGATCTTGACGGTTTTTCTTCGATCAAATCAGTGGAGATCCGATTGAATAACGGAGCTTGGTTAAGCTTTTCACCTCGCATGTTGGAAGAAGGAGTGGAGCTCGGTTCTATTATACCTATTGACCCAAATGCAAACGGAAATGCTTCAGCGCATTTTTACAGTGAAATGGGCGATTTAATTGGCACATTGGAATCGTTGGAAATCATGGGCATGAATGACTTGTTCATTCGGGTGGTAGATTTAGCCGGATCGATCAGCCTAGAAGATACCCTAGCTCAATTCTATTTTAAAGGAAAGAGCAGCGAAATGCTACTCATTGGAACAAGTTCAGAAAACCCAAATGCCTTCTATCATTCGAATTTGAATTTGATTGGAGCTGATTTTGATTTCATTGATATGGCGCGAGATGGACGCAAGAATCAACCGAAAATCTGGAACCCATACGTTGAGTTGCTTTTATCTCAATATGAAAAGGTTGTCCTTTTTTGTAAAGATGACTTGGTCACGAATGCTCAAACAAATCAGGACGATATATTCTTAGAATTTGCCGCTGCTGGCATTCAAACCTATGTGAACGATGGTGGAAAAATTTGGATCATAAGTAGTTTGCCCAACCTTCACAGCCCGACCAGTGTACTATACGGCATTCTACCTATGGACAGTTTAAGTTCATCGCCTTTGCCAAGTCAAGCGCGATTACCAATTGATTCCTTAGCTGAAGGATTGAACGGATTCCCAGACTTAACCTCAAATGCCCTCATAACCATTGATCCTTTCTATGTCTCATCTGATGCTGAAGTGATTTACACCGCGCAGTTAACCAAAAGCCTAGGTTGGTATGGACCAGAAGATGGGTGCATCGGGGCACGAAGAAAAATAGGCGGTCAAACTTCCATGGTTTTCATGTCGGTCGATCTGCATAAGCTGAATAAAAACTCGGCAGCAACCCAAGCCCTATTTGACAAAGTGATCAATCAGGAATTCTGATGCGAAAGGCTTCTTCAAATAACCAAAGTGTATCTTGGTCAAGATTCGTTCTTGCAGCCTTGCTTACAATGAGTTTTTGGGTAACCGCCAGTGCTCAAGATGCCCAACTTACTGGAACTATTTCTGATCAAGAGACAGGCGAAACCTTACCTGGAGCGACCGTCATTCTTGTAGGAACTTACAAGGGCGCGAGCACTGACATGGAGGGCAAATACAGCATTACAGGCATCAAGCCAGGCGATTATGCCGTCAAAATATCCTTCATCGGTTATAGCGATAAAATCATCAACGGGGTTCGACTCAATAAGGGCGAAACCAAGGTGCTTGACACAAAGATTTCTTTTCGGTCTAACACTTTATCTGAGGTGATCATTGAAGGAGAACAAGTCATCGATTTGGAAAGCGGGAAGTCAGAGATCAACATTTCGCAAGCGGATATTTCGGAAATGGCCGTTCGAGAAATTCAAGATGTCGTAAAAATGCAAGCTGGGGTGAGTGAAAACCCAGATGGCATTCAAATTCGAGGAGGACGCGTTTATGAAACACAATATGTGGTGGATGGAATTTCAGCTCAGGATCCTCTAGCTGGAACTGGCTTTGGCGTAAATGTATCGTCTTCAGCTGTCAGCAGCGTGACGGTGGTAACGGGCGGTGCTGGCGCTGAATTTGGTGATGGTTCTTCTGGTGTAATTTCCACCCAAATTCGCGAAGGAGGCGATAAACTCGAAGTCAGTGGCAGTTGGTTGACCGATAATTACTCTACCAATCGAAACAAAGGTTCAAGTTGGAACACTGATGTTTGGCAGTTTTCACTTGGAACACCCATTCCTGGCACAAAGAAGAAACTGACCTTCTTTACCACGACTAGTATAGAGCTGACGGACACCTATTTCAGAACCACAGCCAATCAATTGCACAGCTCACTTTTCACAACCAACGACTCGCTGTGGGCGCCAAGACAGGATAATAAATGGTCTAACACCTTTAAACTTGCATATACCATTCGGCCCGGATTCAAAATATTTCTAACCAATCAACATTCGCTAAATATCAATCAAAATACCCGGACCCTTCAAATCGTTGGATTTGACGCAGTGGTAACTCCAGGATTTCAGTATGATTTTAGTGAAGATTTGGACAATGCAACGACATACACCCATCAATCCAACTTGAGTGTTTTGGGTATGACCTATTCCTTTCCTAATAATAAACTTACGGTATCGACCAACATTGGAAGGTTGTTCACCAATTTGCGTGCGGATGCAAATGGTCGTGCATTTCGAAGCGAAACTGTTGACCAGATTTATGATCCTGAATCGATCATCACCGATCCAATAACCATTTTCAATCCATCGGATAATGTAGTTTATGTCAACGCCCCAAATGGTTTGACCAACAATGGCGGCATTTCAACTACTTGGCATGACCATTATGCTCAAGAGTACACCGTTAAAAACGTGGTACATTATTACCCCACAAGCAAATATCACAAATTCACTTTTGGGCAAGAGCACCAAGAAACTCAATATCAATGGGCGGACGTTTCCCGTCCATGGGTCGGAGCGCCTATTCAAATCAATGATTCCACTTTCACGCCTTCGATAAGTGTTGGTTCCAGCAGCGACATTTGGGCGGTAAATGCAGCCGATGGAGGACTTTTCGCTGAGGATAATATTGTTTACAAAGGGATTAATGCCACACTGGGATTACGCATGAATTATTGGGCTTTTGGAAAATTTGTTGACGATGCTGTCAGCAACCCAGATGCGCTTGTGATTGATGAAGTCAGAAATCGATACGAACGCAGGACAATTCCAATACTCGGACGGAGGTTTCAAGCACGATTGCTACCTCGAATCAACGTTTCTTTTCCAGTTACCGAAAACAATGTGCTCTACTTCAACTATGGGCATAGCATGCGATTGCCTCACCCCCGCTTCGTTTATGCCGGACTTGACCCAGTTTATCAGGATCGCGGCTACCTATCTCGACTCGGCAATCCAGATTTAAAACCTGAAACAACAGTGTCCTACGAAATGGGCATTAAGTCGCAGGTGACTAGAAGGCTCGGCATTACATTCACTGCTTTTAATAATGATAAGTACGATTACATCGTTACCCGAACCATTATTATTCAAGACCAAACTGGTCGATTGGTGGATAAAACTACATCGATCAACCAGGATTATGCACGAATCGTTGGACTCGAATTAGGTGTAAATTATCGACTGGGAAAATTCATTCGAACCTTCTTTAATGGTGCCTATCAGGTGGCCACTGGAAAATCCAACTCTGCGGCTGAATCCCTTTTACAAATCAAGCAAACGGGCTTTGTCAACACCACTAAAGAACAATACCTCGCTTGGGACAGACCATGGGATTTTAAGGCTGGCGTGATTTTCTCGGCCGATTCAACTATAAGAATCGGTAAGATTTCATTGAACGGCTTTCGACTTTTTATAAGTGGAACGTATAAATCTGGACTTCGATATACGCCTTATGAATTGACGGGGCAAACGGACATTGGCCGACCAATTTATACACAGATTATCGATAAGCCTTATGCAGAGATTGGTAAAGCTTGGCATTGGGTTGATCTAAAGCTTACGCGTGATTTTATAACGAAAAAGAACAGAGGTGTTTCCCTAAGTGTAGAAGTCAAAAACGTGTTCAACACAAAAAATTCACAAATTGTAAATCCTGTAACTGGTCGCGCCTATGAATACGGAGACGCAGTTCCAGACAGTTGGCGCGATTTGGCCTATCCAAATCCGCTGGATCGAGGCGAACCACCTACCGACCCTGCGCGCTACACGCAAGGACGTCAGATTCTATATGGCATTTCTTTTAAATTTTAATGAAGGCTATGTATACATATCGCTTCATGCTCCTGCTTTCATCAACTTGCTTCGCATTGCAAATAAATGCGCAACTCCTGCCCAACCTCGGTGGTCAACGTGCAGGTATTTCCACCCTTACTTTTTTAAAGAATGATGTTAGCCCAAGAAGTATGGCGCTAGCTGGAGCCAACCTCACGCTTTCCGCTGATGGCATGGCGAGCTTTCATAATCCCGCTTTAATGGCGCAGAATGAGTTAGCTCATTTTGCCATCAATGATTTATCACTTGGAGCAGGAATTCAGCAAGGTTATATATCCGGTATCGTGCCTTTAAAGGCTTCCACGAGTGCATTCGGTTTAAATGTCAATTACTTGTCTAGCGGATCGATGAAAGTAAGGACTGAATTTCAACCCAATGGAACGGGGCAATTATTCTATTCTAATCAGATGGCGATTGGTTTAGCTTACGCAAAAAAACTTTCGGATCGATTCAGTTTTGGCGTGAACATGAAGTATATATATGAGCAAATGGCTCAATATAAAAACCATACAGTCGCGGCAGATTTAGGCTTTCAATACACCACGGATGTCAAGGATTTGAAATTCGGAATCGTGGTCAAAAACTTTGGCGGCAACTCTGCACTTAATGGTGACTTTCTTGAAGTTGATTTTAACCGAACGGCAGTCAATTTGGATAAATATCCGGTGCCTACCGTATTTCGATTGGGCGCTTCCATTAAACCAATCGATAAAAACGATCAATCGCTTATGGTTGCGATTCAATTGGAACACCCGAACGACAACAGCGAAAACATTCGAATTGGCGTGGAATACGCTTATTTAAATCTAATCTTCCTTCGAACTGGTTATAAAATCAATGTTTTGGGTCAAAAAGCACCAACATTCGGAGCTGGTTTTAAACCTAAATTGGGAAGGAATGCGCTCATGGTCAATTATGCGCTGAACATCACACAATACCTTGGCAACATTCACTCATTTGGTATAGACGTAGGCATAAACACAACGAAAAGAGAATGAAAGGATATATTGCCATAACATTAATGTTCTGTTTCGGTTTGGTCGGATGTGAGGGCTTTTTCGGTAAAAAAACCGACCTTGAGTTTATCGATGCGCCCATTTACACCAATAGAGCTGTTGCATATGTGCCGATTCAACCAATAATAGAGGGTTTTTTAAGTCCTTCTGATGTTATCGCTGGTTACGATGGTTTGATCTATGTTGTCGATGAGGGTTCGTCAGAAATTATTGCATACGACCAAGCTGGTCGCGAGCAGGGTAGATACGTTTTACCTGGTGTTACCAAAATAGCCATGGACAGAAGACTTAACCTTTTGGCCATCGGCACATTCGATACGGTAATCAATGAGAAATCTTACACGCTTTCAACCTTATATCGATTAGACTTAAACGGTCCTTTAGGGTTTGGCATCAATCATTCGGTTATTACCAAAAAAATGGTTCATCCCTATTATTTTAAATCAAGCTTCAGTAGCGTGGATGCAGAGGTAAGGTTCACGTCCATTGATGTCATGGCAGACAATCAGTATTATGTCTCACGAACCGGTCCTCGCGACAACGAAAACCAAGTTGGCGGACCAGACGATGGCTTGATCATTTTTGATGAAGCTGACCAATACGTTTCGAATGTATTTGTATCGACTAACACAGGTTTTTATCGAGGTTATTTCAAATCTCCTCTTTGTGTAACCAGCTATGCAAAGCCGGTTCAAAGCCCAAGTGTGAATGAATCCAAAGACTTTTTTGTAGCTATGGCTGACCCCTCAGTTCCTATTAAAGTGCAAGCCATTCAATTCAATGAATCCGAATTTGGCTCATCGTTTACCGTGAAGTTTTTGAATTTTAACGACACAAGTGAGGCGAACGACTTCTTATATCGACCAGGAAGGTTTGAAAGTCCTTTGGATATGACACTCACTGGCGATGGGACAAACTACTTATTTGTCATTGAAGGCGATTCACTTTTTCAGTTTACCACCACAGGGAAAGAAGGAGTAAATCCACCTCCTGGATCAAGCGCCAAAAAGAACATCATCGCCTCATTCGGGGGGACAGGTCAAGAGGCCACACAATTTAACAAACCCAGCGCTGTCGCCTATCTCGATAAAATCGTCTATGTCACTGATCGCGGCAATGGCCGATTGTTGCGATTTAAACTGACCACCGATTTTGACTAGAATCACACTTACATTCCTGTGCATCTTTTGGTCGTTGAGTGCATCAACTCAAGACGAAATGCCTAGACATGTGCACCAAGCTGGGGTTGATTTAAATTTTTCTGAGGGTATTTCCTATCCAGATTTTCGCCTGTTAAATCTTATTGCAGATGATGAATACATCGGTAACGCTAACGCATTTTCTGCCGCAGGTGGTCTTGGCTACTCCTATTCATATCGGGTCGTCTCTGGTGGCAAAATCCGTCCTAGTTTTCAACTAGGGGTGTTGCGAATCTTGCGCTTTAAGGAATATGAAATTGTAAGGAAGGATTTAAGCTTTCCGAGCTCTTCGTTAGCTCCTGGATTGTATTATGGAAAAGCGGGACTAGGCGTTAACTTCTTTCCTTTTTCCAAACCATTGCTCACTATTTTAGGAGTAGGTTATAGCTTAGGCACTCGATTGGACGGAAAGCTCTTAAAGTTTTTTGGAAACACGAACGGTGCGAACGATTCCGATTTAATTCCAGCGTTGCAATTATCCCTATTGTTGGATATGCAAATGACATCGAAAACCGGCTCAACCTTGAGAACGTACAGTACTGTTTTTTCCTATACCATTTCCGACCTTCAATTTAACACCTTCAATTACGGTATAATCATACCCTTCATTTACAAAGCCTCATGACAAAGTTTTATTCCTTTCTGATTCAAATGATCTTTGTGTCGGCCGCGTTTGCGCAAACTAATCTGCCGACATCCTTTGATTTCGCCACTGCTCCAGCTACGCTACCTGTTGGTTGGACAACAAATACTACGGCCAATTATTCTTCTGGGCTGAATGATTTATCTGGCGGTACGAGTCGGGCAGGAAAACTTCAATCAACCGCACATTATTTCGCTGTTGAGTTTTATGATGAACCAGGGTCGGTGAGTTATTATTTAAAAAGTTACGGTACGGCTTCATTCATGGGAACATTGGTGGTTGAAGAAAGCGAAAATGGCAGCACTTGGACGAACTTAGAAACTTACGGCAACAATGACTTTACTGATTCTTGGACGCAATTCTCGGTCACTCCCGATCCTGATTCGCGTCACATTCGAATAGTCTTAACCAATAAAGTTTCGGGCACGAATGCAGGATTGGATAATATGCAAATCACCCAAAACATCACGCCTGTCCAAGAAATGAATGTTCAATTTGAGGATAACAACGTTCCGCATACAACTTCGATCCAATTTGCCGAAGCGCTGAGTTCAACATTGTCCGTCAAATTGGGTATTGAAAATTTAGGAACGGCCAATTCGCTGATTGTGGGTGCATCAAGTTTCAGCGGTCCAGCTGCGTCTGATTATAGCGTTGCTTATTCGCCCGACTCAGTGTCATCACAATCGAACGATACAATGATCATCCATTTCACGCCCAGCGCAATGGGCAACAGAACAGCCCAAATTTCTATAGCTAACAACGATCTAAATGAAAATCCATACATCATTAACTTAAACGGAGTTGGAGGTCTTTCGGCAAGCGAACCAACGTCAAGCCCAAGTTCACATAACATCGCATATTTAAAGACTTGGAAAATAAATGCAAGTGTTGAAGACGTTGGAGCCGATGGATATTTGGTGCTATTTAGAAAAGGCGCAGCCGTAACGGATGTTCCTGTTGATGGAATATCATACACCCGTGGTGAAGGCATTGGCAGTGCGAAAGTTGCTAAGTCAGGAAGCGGCACTTTCTTTCAGATTCGATCGTGCGAAGCAGAAACAGATTATTTCATAAAAGTATTTGCATTTAATGGATCGGGGTCGCTGACCAATTATCGCACTTCAGATCCGTATGAAGTGGTGATTGGCACTCCAGTCGCTTCAATGAATAACAGCAATTATTGGTCTGGATTGGATGAGACTAACACGAATTTCGTTGATGACTTATACGATGCGATTAATCCACACAATGTTCGCTTTTACAGCAATTACGATGAGGACATGGTGGCCGGCTATTTAGCTCGGGACACCACAGGAGGGCAAGAAGTGATGACTTGTGTTTACAGCAGTGTGAATGTCAGTTTTGCGCCTCCTTTTGATTGGACGAGCACAAACATGAATCGTGAACATACGCTTCCTGCGAGCTGGATGCCAACAGCCGGGAATTCTGGCACTCCCGAATACCAAGATTTTCATCATTTATTTCAAACCGAAGCAACGGCAAATAGCCAACGAAGCAATCGGCCACTCGGGAATGTGGTGAACGTTACAAGCAGTTTTGGCGATGGAAAAGCGGGCACAGATAATTCGGGAAATGGGGTTTACGAACCTCGAGACCAGCAAAAGGGAGATGCTGCTCGCGCCATTTTTTATATGATGACGGCCTATGGTTGGAATCAAGCCAATTTACAAACTCAGGGTTCGGACCAAAAAATGGGCGTCCTCTTGAATTGGCATTTAAATGACCTCCCTTCAAAATCAGAGCGAGCTAGAAATGATTATATCGATTCCTTACAGCATAATCGAAACCCTTTTGTTGATAGTGCGCATTGGGCATGTTACATCGATTTTAAAACCATGTCGTACATAGCTGAGCCAGATAGCCAATGTTTAGCCATGACCGGTATTTCGATTCAAGAACCTGTTGATACAACGGACACTTCCACGTATGTCGAGCGCATTAGAGTAGAATCCAAATGGGTTATTTCACCCAATCCTGCACAAAACAACGTATGGATATCGGGTGGCTCTAACACCGATGTAATGGTAGAGGTCTCGAACTTAAATGGCCAAATTGTTCTTCCTTTAAATCAAGGCCGAACATTAGACTTAAGCACATTACCTAATGGCATTTATTGGATTTCAATTCGAGAAATTGAAGGACGAGAATCGGAATTTCACTCGATTATTATTCAGCGATAAGGAAGTCTCGCACTGCTTGAACAAATTCTTGCGGCTTTTCAGCGTGCAACCAATGTCCAGCGCCATCGATCGTGATCAAATAGGCATTCGGGAAGATCAATTTAATATCGGGCCAGTCTTCATCTAGGATGTAGTCTGATTTTCCACCTCGAATGAAGAGGGTCTCTCCTTCAAAGTCGAGTTCCTCCATGGGCTCCCCTACCTGTTCAATCTGATCAGAAAGAACTTTTAAATTGAAACGCCAATCGAAGCTATTTCGATCTGGATGATACAAGCTCTTCGCTAAAAACTGACGCGTAGAAACATCTTTCAAATAAGCTTCCATATACTGGTCCGCCTCCGTTCGCCTCTCTAGCTTTTCTAGTGGAACGGCATGTAACGCAGCAAATACGCTTTGATGATGAGTAGGATAAAACTTTGGCCCTATGTCAGCGACTATCAGTTTATTTACTCGTTCTGGAAAATGCTGGGCCAACTTCATAACTACTTTTCCGCCCATCGAATGACCCAATAAATGTGCCCTTGAAAGCCTAAGGTCATCCATCAATTCAAGTACATCATTCATCATCGCTGAATAATTATGCTCTTCGCTATGCGGTGAATGACCGTGATTTCTCAAGTCAACTAGGATAACTTGAAAACTATCTTGGAGCAACCGTGCTGGTGCTTGCCAGTTATCAAGCATACCGAGCAGACCGTGTAGAACGATGACAGGTTCGCCTTCGCCTAGAACTTTATAATTCAATTTCATCCCAGTTTGGCTAAATACATTTGAATGGTGTTCTCTAGCCCGAAGTATAAGGCATCTGAAATCAGCGCATGCCCAATCGAAACTTCATCAAGATATGGAACTTCTTCCGCGAAGAATTTCAAGTTCGCTAGATTCAAATCGTGTCCTGCATTTACTCCAAGGCCTAGTATATGTGCTCGATTTGCTGCAATTGCAAACGGTTTAACAGCCTTAGTTTTATCCGGATTAAAGCCTTCTGCATAAGGTTCGGTATAAAGCTCTATACGGTCTGCGCCAGCTTCGGCAGCAGCTTCGATTATCCCTAAGTCTGTACCCGTAAATAAGGAAGTCCGAATACCATGGCTTCTTAGCTCCGCTATGATTTCTTTTAATCGCGCTTTTTCTTTTATCGTGTCCCAACCAGCATTGCTGGTAATGGCATCAGGGGCATCCGGAACCATCGTAGCTTGAGTTGGTTTATTTTGAATGACTAAATCGAGCCAATCACGACTTGGATAACCTTCTATATTAAACTCGGTTGTGACCAACTTTGAGAGTTTTCTTACATCTTCATAGGTAATGTGCCTTTCGTCAGGCCTTGGATGTACTGTAATGCCATGCGCTCCAAATTGTTCCGCTCGACTGGCCGCTAATTGAACATCCGGATGCTGACCACCTCTAGCATTTCTAATGGTGGCGATTTTATTGATGTTAACACTTAATTTAATCATCTGCTTTTATGTTTGATGTTTTACGAAACCGACCTATTGAATAGATAGAATCAAGGCATCGGCTCGAAAAAAATCATGTAGGTTTGCCTGCAAATGAAGGTAATTAGCCGTCTTTAAGAAGAAAGTCAAGTTTAAAAATGTTAGCAGAGGAATTAATTGTAGACAACATCCCGTCTCTGAAATCTACAGACACGGGAGAAAAGGCACTTCGATGGATGGATGATTACAAGGTCACACACCTATGCGTGCTCGACAATGGAAATTACTTAGGTGTTCTTTCGGAAAGTGATGTGTTAAGCCTTAATAATTTGGAAGCCCCGTTAAGCAAGCACAGGGATCTGTTGAACCCCATTTTCGTTAAACGTAGTCAACACATTTTCGAAGTAGTTAAGGTGGTCAATGACCATAAATTAACGATGGTTCCCGTGTTGGATGGTGACGACCACTATTGTGGATCGATCACTATGGGGCAACTCATGGAGATCATTGCAGATATGCCAGTGGCAAACAATATTGGAGCTATCATTGTGCTCGAACTGAACATAAACGACTATGCCTTGAGTCCAATTGCAGCTATCATTGAAGAAAATGGGACTAAAATTCTAGGAACGTTTATTACATCGCATGAAGACAGCACTAAAATGCAACTGACTATCAAGGTGAATAGAACTGACATTCAAAGCATCTTAGCATCGTTGTTGCGCCATGAATATGTGGTTCAGGTTTTTAATAGCAATGAAGGTTCTGAGGAGGATCTCAGAGATCGTTTCGACTCCTTAATGAATTACTTGAACGTATAGCCTTGAAGGCTTTTCGATACATTTTACTTTTCCTATTTTCAAGCCAATCGCTGGGAACGACTGCACAGTCAATGCTGGTTGATAAATTAACCGTTAGCGGAAACCAACGAACCAAAAGTTTTGTGCTGCTTCGTGAAGTGCCTTTTAAAATCGGTGATAGCATAAAAGTTGCTGAAATAGAATCTTTAAAGAAGGAAGCAATACGCAACATCACTAATACCGGATTAACAAACTTCGTTGAAGTTGAATTCATCACGTCCGATTCACTGACAACTCAATGCGCCATCAAGGTCCTAGAACGCTGGCATATTTGGCCAAATATTCTGTTCTCTCTGGCAGAGACTAACATTAACAGTTGGTGGGAAAACAAAGATTTTGAGCGAGTTAACTATGGTTTTTCCATCGATGACTACAATTTTAGAGGCCGAAAAGAGAAGCTTTCAATCAACTTTCAAAATGGTTGGAAAAGAAAAATTGGCTTGAATTATAATATTCCTGGTCTCAACAAGTCACGGACATTAGGTGGAGGGCTAGAATTATATTATGCCAATAATAGAGAAGTAAACCATCAAATAAAATTTGATACTGAAGAGTTTAACAGGCGTGATTTTTTGAAGACAAAAAGATTCATTCAAGAAGAAATTGTAACCAAAATAAAACTTGAATACAGGCCTAAGTATCTAAATACCCATCGGTGGACAGTCGGGATGGAAACCATAATAATTGACGATACCGTTAAACTGGTGAATCCAAATTATTTAGCAAACGGAAACACAAGGTCGCAATTTCTGTACTTGGGATATGGCTTCAGACGAGAGATGCGTGATAATCGTGCCTATCCTTTATCTGGTTACATCATCGATGGAAGTTTAGATCAGAGTGGGCTCGGCATCTTAAACAAGAATGATGTAAAGCTAACCGAAGCGAAAATCACAATTAACATGCATCATCCCATTCAAGGCAGATGGTTTTTTGGGCATGGGTTAAAGGCTAAAACGACTTTGCTGGGGAAACCGCCTTATTACTTTCAACGAGGCCTAGGATATGGCAATAATTACATCAGAGGATATGAGTTGTACGTAATTGATGGGCAGCACTTTCTTTTGTATAAAAGCAATTTAAAATTTCAGGTAATTCGAAAGCAAACCATTGACCTTCAAACGCTTTTTCAACGATTCGATAAATTCCACTATTCCTTATATGTAAATGTATTCGGTGATGCCGGTTACGTAATCGACCAGATTAATGCTGCTGTAAACCCACTAGCCAATACCATGCAATATGCTTATGGCATAGGGATCGATTTTGTCAGCTATTATGATTTTGTACTTCGATTAGAGGGATCAATTAATGCCCTCGGCCAACCTGGTTTTTATATTAATTTTCGCAATCCAATCTAATGAAACGAATAGCCATATATGGGCGGCAATTTGGCGAAGGCCATTCCGAAAGGATTGCACAGTTCTTCGAACTCCTAGCCGATAGGGACGTTACTTTTTCAGTCTTCGGGCCCTTTCTTGATTTTTTAATCGAATCGGCAGGCATAAGTCTCGCGAATTCTCCGTCATTCACAAAAGCAACATTTAAGGCTGAGGAATTTGATGTAATGATTTCGATTGGTGGCGATGGAACAATGCTGGATAGCACAACATTCGTAAGTGATTCAGGCCTACCTATGCTCGGTATCAATACTGGTAGACTCGGGTTTTTATCGAGTATCAATTTGGATCATATAGAGGAGGCCATTGATCAACTTTTGATTGGTGCCTTTATGATTGACAAGCGCAGCGTCATTAAACTTGAAACCGATGCCAAAATATTTGGAAATGAGAATTTCGCCCTTAATGAACTAACTATTCATAAAAAGGATACGCAATCCATGATTGTAATTCATGCTTACGTTGACGGTAAATTCCTCAACACATATTGGGCCGATGGATTGATCATTGCCACGCCTACGGGTTCTACAGCCTATTCATTAAGCTGTGGAGGGCCAATCATTTTGCCAAGCTCATCAAATTTCATCATAACACCTGTCGCTCCTCATAACTTAAATGTTCGACCGGTGCTTATTTCAGATCAAAGCGTGGTTACCCTTAGGGTTGAAGGTCGAAGCGATAACTTTTTAATTTCAATGGATTCGCGATCCAATTCTATAGATGCCGAAACTGTGTTAACACTAATGAGACACAACTTTGACATTAACCTTATTCGTCTCAAAAATCATAGCTTCCTGAAAACATTAAGGAATAAGTTAAATTGGGGATATGATAAAAGGAATTGATCTACATTATTTTCAGTGAATCAAACTATTATATTTGCGGCTCGACTTCGCTCGGAGATGAGAATATTAAGCCTACTAATCATAACCACCATACTCTTCTGCACACAGGAAAGTCAAGCCCAGCGATGGAAAAAGTATCGTCATGAGGTTTTGTTCGGTGTGGGTGCCACTAGTTTCTTAGGTGAACTTGGAGGTGGAGCTGGTCCAGGATACAACCTTTTTCTTGATTTTGACGGAAAATCAAGCCGATATCTACTCACCGGTGGCTACCGTTACAAAATAGCTGAAGTGGCTAGCGTTAGAGGAAACCTAACTTATGCAAGACTTTCAGGCTCTGACGCATATGCTGGAGACGTGCACCGCCAAAGTCGAAATCTGTCATTCCGATCTCCATTAATCGAACTTTCGGCTGTAGGAGAAGTTTATTTCATTCGGGAAAAGCTTAACAGCCGATATAAAGTTCGCGGTATTAAAGGAGCATTAGGAAGCAGTTTAAGCGCCTACCTATTTGCAGGGGTTGGTGGATTCTTTTTCAATCCAAGAGCGAAATTTGTCGGCAACGCGACCTATCCTGGGGATAACAAATGGTATAGCCTTCAACCCTTAGGAACAGAAGGGCAAGGACTTGCGGGAGGAGAAAAAAAATACAGTCGGGTAAGCATGTGCCTTCCAATTGGGGTTGGAACTAAGATTAATATTTCAAGAACCTTAGCGGTTTCCTTGGAATATGGAGTCCGTTATACATTTACTGATTATATAGATGACGTAAGTACTGTTTATGCTGACCCAGCTCTAGTTGCCGCAGCAAACGGAAATAAAGGGGCCGCAGCAGGCTACTTTGCGAATCCTTCAATACCTGTTCAAGATGGTGATCAGATCATTTATAAAGGATCTAAGTGGTTCATTGGCGAACAAAGAGGGAATCCATTATCTAAAGACACCTACATGTTTGCAGTGTTAGGTCTGAATTACAAGTTTGTTTCCAAGAAAACAAATAGACCGAAATTCTAAATCCACACGAATTTTACTCTTTCATCGTTCTTGCGTTGTGAAAAAAGCATGGTTGTTTATTGCACTCGTTTTTGTTGCATTCAGTCTCAATGCCCAAAAATCGGGTGATCGCGATTGGGAAATAGGTGTGAACTCTGGTATCTCTTGGTATAATGGAGATTTGAACCCAACTAAATTTTTTGGATCGGATTATTATCATCAAGCCATCGGAGTTTCACTCCGAAAAAACTTAAACAGACGATTTGCACTTAGGGGGCAATTTATTTATGGTCGATTGAGCGCTAATGATCAAGCATCGAAATCATCTTTTCAGCTAAACAGAAACCTAAACTTTTCTACCCCGATTTACGAATTGAGCTCAACGATTGAGTTTAATTTTCTAGAATATGATCCGCTTATCCGGAAATATCAATTCAGCCCATATTCGTTCATTGGGTTGTCAATTTTCCGGTTTAATCCTGAAACAGAAATCGAAGGCAGTGTTTATGAATTACAGCCTTTAGCAACCGAAGGCAAAAGCTATTCATTAGTTTCAGTAAGCATTCCGTTTGGATTCGGATTCAAGTGGGCAATTTCAGACCGCCTATTATTTAGCGCAGATTGGGGCATGCGAAGATCGTTCACAGACTATCTTGACGATGTCAGTCAGTCATATCCTTTAAAAGGCGAATTAACTGGATTATCAGAAAACATAAGTGATCGCAGCTTAGAGCAATCGGGGCCTGACGGCACGAACTGGGGAACTCAAAGAGGCAATTCACAAACTAAAGATTGGTATTCATTTGTGATGGCTGGTCTTTCCTTTAGAATAGGTCCAAAGAAAGGCTCCTGTAAGCACATAGGTATTTAATATCTTCGCGCGCTTATATCGCCCGAAAGATATCTTTCAGCAAGATGAATTTAGAACACCAATTAGATATTGATAATATCCCTCAACACATTGCCATCATCATGGACGGCAATGGCAGATGGGCAAGTAATAAAGGGAAGGCGCGAATCTTCGGGCACAGAAATGCCCTCGAAGCTGTTAAGGATGCGACTGAGACCGCGGCTCGAATCGGAGTAAAACACTTAACGCTTTATGCCTTTTCTACAGAAAACTGGAAACGACCTCGGAGAGAGGTGAATGCCTTGATGGAATTATTGGTTTCAACAATCAACAAAGAAGTCAAATCTCTCAATGAAAACAACATTCGATTAAAAGCCATGGGAGACCTAAGTTCCCTCCCTGATGTAACTTATAAAGGGTTACAGCGTGGTATAGAACTTACTCAGAATAATAAAAGAATGGATTTGACACTTGCGCTTAGTTATAGCTCAAGATGGGAAATATTGAATGCAACAAAAACGATAGCGAAGAAGGTTGGAGAAGGGAGCCTGAAATCGGAAGATATAAATGAAGAACTGTTCTCCTCATTTTTATCTACGAATGGAACTCCAGACCCTGAGTTAATGATTCGGACTAGCGGTGAAATGCGCCTTAGCAATTTCCTATTATGGCAACTCGCTTATGCTGAATTGTATTTCCTAGAAAAGCTGTGGCCAGACTTTAGAGGGACAGATTTAGTTCAGGCCGTCCTAGACTATCAAAACCGCGAACGCAGATTTGGCATGACCGGAGAACAGGTGAAAGAAACCAAATGAGAAAACTCTTCCTATCCTTAACGTTATTAATCGCTGTTTACTCAATTCCTAGCTCACTATTAGGGCAGGTAAATCTGGGTTCTGGATCGAATATTTCGTACTCAAATCCGAAAGAATACGAAATTGCGGGAATAACGGTAGAGGGGACAAAAAACCTCGATGAAGGAGCAATTCGCTTGTTATCTGGACTCGCAATAGGTGACGTCATAGATATTCCTGGAGAAGAAACGGCCGAAGCCATCCGGAAACTATGGAAACAAGATTTATTCAGTGATGTACAAATACTATCCGATCGAATTGATGGGAAAAAAATATACCTCATTATTCAAATTCAGGAACGCCCGCGTCTCTCCCGTTTTAGATTTGAAGGTAAAGTCACAAAATCTGAAGCTGACGATATTCGAGAGAAGATAAACCTCTATAAGGAGAAAATTGTAACCGAAAACCTACTCATATCAACCCAGCAGAAAGTCTATAATTTTTACGCTGACAAGGGCTTTCTGAATGCTACTGTGGACATTCGTCAACAGCCCGATAGCATTTTCAGGGACAAAGTGGAACTGTTCATTACTGTCGATAGAAAGAAGAAAGTTCGAATAGACCACATCCAAATAACAGGAAATTCATTTTTCAATGACTATCAGCTAAGAAGAACGCTCAAGGAAACTAAGGAAAGAAGTGTTTTCAAGCCTTTCTATGATTTGGATACATTAGGATTAACCTTATGGAGACAACTTTGGAATGACAGAAAGACAATGCCCCTTACAACCCTTCATTACGGATTTGACCATATTAAAATCAAAATCTTCAAATCTTCAAAATATCTTGAGAAAAACTTTAACGGGGACAAAGAGCTTATCATAGCCAAATACAACCAAAAAGGTTTTAGAGATGCGAGAATCCTTAAGGACAGCACGTTCACGACTGGCGAACATTCCATTAGCATAGGGATGCACCTTTCCGAAGGTGATCAATACTATTTCAGAAACATCAAATGGATAGGCAACACAAAGCACACTTCGAAGGAGCTTACGGATAGATTAAGTATCAAAAAGGGTGACATCTACGACCCGGCCAAATTAGAATCACGGTTGTATATGGATCCTGCTGGAGGAGACGTGACTTCACTATATATGGATAATGGTTACCTCTTTTTCCAATTAGATCCAGTAGAAATTTTAGTAGGACGTGATAGCATCGATTTGGAAATTCGCATGTATGAGGGTGGGCAAGCGACCATCAATCGAGTATCGGTTTCGGGCAACACAAAAACAAACGATCATGTGGTTATGCGTGAATTGTACACGATGCCTGGTCAATTATTTAGTCGAGCAGACATTATTCGTTCTCAACAACAGCTAAATGTTTTAGGGTTCTTTGATCCAGAAACCATGAACGTGATCCCGACACCTGATCCAGGCTCTGGAACAGTAGACATCGAATATGTGGTGTCGGAAAAACCAAACGATCAATTAACCCTACAAGGTGGTTATGGTGGCGGCATATTAGTCGCAACGGTAGGGGTTCAATTCAATAATTTCTCTTCTAAAAATATTTTTAAACCGCGTGAATGGAACGGACCATTGCCTTCAGGAGATGGGCAAAAATTAGGTGTGAGTTTCAACACAAATGGTCGACAATATCAAGCCTTTAATGTGTCGTTCACAGAACCTTGGCTAGGTGGCAAGAAACCAACATCCCTTTCAGTAAGTAGCTTTTATTCGTTCTATACCCTAGGCGCGAACAATAAGAAGTATGTAGTTACGGATGCAGGAAAAATCTTCAACATCGATCGTTCTTACTTCCAACGAATGGGACTGACGGCCCAATTGGGAAATAGGTTAACGTGGCCCGATAATTATTTCAGTCTGATTTTTGAAGCGAGTGCGCAACAATACACCTTACAGAACTACAATCAATTCTTCTTCCAAACTGGACAAGCTTATAATTTTTACGGGAAGTTCATTCTATCAAGACGTTCTATTGACGACAACATTTTCCCAAGTATGGGATCAGATATGGCATTCTCAGGCCAGTTTACTCCGCCCTACTCACTCTTAAATGGAAGAGACTACACCAATTTAGAAGCTGCAGATCGCTTCAAATTTTTAGAATACCAGAAATGGAAATTTTCCTGGGCTTATTATACAGGCTTAATTGGCAAACAACGAAAACACAAACTCGTACTCTATACGAAAGTTGGATTTGGAGCTTTAGGTCACTACAATCGCAAAGTAGGTAGTGTTCCATTCGAACGATTCTATTTAGGTGGTGACCCATTTTCTACGACTGGTATCGCATTGGGCGGTATCGATTCACGAGAATTCATATCCTTGAGGGGGTATGGCGGAGGAGGCCTTTCCCCGACAAACGGTGCGACTTTGATCAACAAATACACTATGGAACTCCGATATCCGTTTTCACTAAGCCAAAGCTTCACAGCCTATGGCCTAGCTTTTGCAGAAGCCGGAAACAGTTGGTCAAATTTCAAATCATTTAATCCCTTCGATGTGTATAAATCAACCGGTGTGGGCATTCGTATTTTCTTACCAATGTTCGGATTGTTGGGTGTAGATTGGGCCTACCGTTTAGACGACACCACTGGTCGTCCAGATATTAATTCCGGTCTCAATGCACAGCGATCTCGATTCCATTTCACGCTTGGATATCAGTTTGGGGATCTTTAATTTTTACTTTATGAAATCAAAATTCATTTTATTATCTATCGCAATTCTAGCGATTAGCCTTTCGGGAAACGCGCAGCGTTATGCATTTATAGACACCGATTTTATTCTTGAACAAATTCCTGCCTATCAAGAAGCTCAAACAGAAATCGATGCTCAGGCCGAAAAATGGCAAAAGCAAATTGAAGCCCGCTATGACGAAATCGAGAAAATGTACTCCGCATACAAGGCCGAGCAGGTATTGTTGACTCCGGAATTGAGGAAACAAAAAGAAGACGAAATAATAAAGAAAGAAAAAGAGGCAAAAGACTTGCAGCGGGAAAAATTCGGTGTGGATGGCGAACTCTTCAAACTACGGCAAGAATTGATTAAACCTATTCAAGATTCGGTCTTCGATGCAGTTCGAAAAATGGCAGAGCAAAAGAGCTATGCTGTGATCTTTGATAAGGCTGCGTCAAGTTCCGCACTTATCTACGCCAATCCGAAATACGATCAAAGCGAAGAAATTCTCCAAAGACTTGGATTCTCCGCTCCTACTGAATGATTTAACTGCTTTATTTGCAAACCCAAAATAATTGATGATGAGATATTTAACGATGATATTATGTGCTGCACTTCTAAGCGGAAGTGCAATTGGTCAGTCCAAAATGAAGTTTGGACATATTGACTCACAGCTTTTGCTAGAGGCAATGCCGGAGAAGGCAACAGCCGACAAAACCCTAGAAACCTTTGCTATGCAACTCGAAAAGCAACTTCAGGCAATGAGTACCGAATGGGAGTCGAAAGTCAAAGATTATCGCGAAAATGAAGCTGTAATGTCCGACATTATTGCCGAAACAAAAGCTGAAGAAATTCAAAACTTAGAACAACGTATACAGAGCTTTCAACAAAATGCTCAACAATCACTAGGCAAAAAAGAAGCTGAGGTGTATCAACCGATTTTGGATCGAGCTAAAAAGGCCATTGAAGATGTTTCTTCGGAAGGTGGATATAGCTATGTGTTTGACACAAGTTCTGGCTCCCTACTTTATCAACCAGAAGGGGATGATATTATGGATATTGTCAAAAAGAAACTAGGCATTACGGCCGCTCCGGTGGCTCCTGCCGCCCCAGCCACTCCAACTAAATAAAAAAACGCCCGACCTTGAGTCGGGTTTTTTTTGGTATGAACAATCGTCCAATTGGCTTTTTTGATTCCGGAATAGGGGGATTAAGTATATGGAAAGCAGTAAATGCAATGCTTCCCAATGAGTCAACCATTTATTTAGCTGATAGTAAAAATGCTCCTTATGGCGAGAAGCCTATAGAGAAAATCAAACACTTTAGCTTTAAAAATGTAGATCTCCTTCTCAAGCATGAGGCCAAATTAATTGTTGTAGCATGCAACACGGCTACTACCAACGCCATCGAAGATCTTCGTTCACATTACAATATACCCTTCATAGGAATTGAACCTGCTACCAAACCCGCGGCAATTAGCACCGTTACTGGAAAGATTGGCATTTTAGCCACTCAGGGTACCTTCGCGAGTGAGTTGTTTTTAAACACCTCTAAAGCCTTTAGAGGCTCTGTTGAAATCATTGAAACAGCCGGCACCGGATTAGTTCAAATCGTGGAATCGGGTTCATTAGAGGATGCTCGCCCTTTATTGGAAAAATACCTAAACCCTATGGTGGAAGCAGGTGTTGACAATATTGTCTTAGGATGCACACATTACCCTTTTTTAACTCCAATTATTAAATCAATTGTTCCAAATAATATTGCAATCATTGATTCAGGCGATGCTGTTGCAAGAAGAACAAGGCATATTATTGAAAGCTATGATCTAGCTTCAATCACGCCTCCAGAACACAATTTCTATACAAATGGAAAACTCGAAGTGCTGAAGGCATTTGCAGCGCAATTGAAAGGAAGCTCATCGCCAATCACCAGCACTGCCTTAGATTTCTAATTCTATTTGAACCAACTGCTATATAGCGCATAGTTTTTAGCAATGCGTTCGATTTCCCCTTCTCTTAAATCTCTGGAAACTTCCTTAACGAATTTTGCCGGCACCCCTGCATACAAGGAACCAGACTTAATTTTTGTCCCCTCGAGCACGACTGCACCTGCCGCGATAATTGACCCAGACTCAACAACGACATTGTCCATAACAATAGCTCCCATTCCGATTAAAACATTATCGTGGATTTCACATCCATGTACTAGCGCATTGTGGCCTATTGACACGTTATTTCCTATGATGGTTTTGGTTTTTTCATAAGTACAGTGAATCACGGCACCGTCTTGGACATTCACTTTATTTCCTAAACGAATGGCATTCACGTCTCCTCGAACAACGGCATTGAACCAAAACGAACATTCATCACCTATAATAACATCGCCAACTATAGTTGTATTGGGCGCTATAAAACAATTGGTGCCAAACTCTGGCAAGACACCTTTAACCGGTAAAATAGTGGGCATATCAATAATTATTTGAGCGAAAATAAGGCGGTTTCGAATTGTACCTTCGCGTTTTACCATAAGACATGAGCGAGAAAACCCTTCCTTTTATGATTTATGCCGAGGTTACTCCAAATCCGGCCACAATGAAATTTGTTGCAAATCACCTTCTATCTGAGTATGGACGCGTGTTCGACTTTAAAAATGAAGCTTCTGCAGAAGCATCTCCCTTAGCACAAAGAATCTTTAGCTTTCCTTTTGTAACTGGTGTTTTTATCGCGCAAAACTTCATTACGATTTCAAAAATGGATGGCGTAGAATGGGATGAAGTGATGCTTGAGCTTCGTGAATACTTAAGTAATTATTTAAATGCAGGCCAACCCATTTTAAAGGATAATGTTAAGCCAGAGTCGGCAACTGATGTCTCCGAAATAAAAGTTGGGCAATCCGATCATAAGAAGGCACACGGACCCATTGAAGAGCAAATAGTCGAAATACTGGACGAATATGTTCGCCCGGCAGTGGAGGGCGATGGTGGAGCCATTCATTTTAAATCCTATGAAGCCGGGAAATTGTCGGTTGTACTTAAAGGAGCCTGTAATGGCTGTCCTTCTTCCACGGTTACTTTAAAAGCTGGCATTCAGGCTTTATTTGATCGAATGCTACCTGAAGTCAAAGAAGTGGTGGCCGAAGAAGAGGATTAGCAATGCTCGACTCGGCCATGAAAGGTATTTTTTGAAGCTTAAAAAATCGCACCTTGAGCACTTACATGCGCTATCTATTTTTCATCCTATTCATTCTAACAGGAATTTCCTCGCAAGCAGGACATCTTGTGGGTGGAGAAATATCGTATATACAAGTCAATGGCGACACTTATGTCATTCAACTTCGAATGTACAGGGATTGCTACGCCTCAGGAAACTCTGTTCAACAATTTGATCCCGTTGCTTATGTTTCTGTTTATAATGCCGCTGGCAACCAATTAATCAGCGTTTTCGAATTACCTCGACCCAACGACAGTACTCGTCTGCCATTGGTGGTAGAAGTCCCTTGTTTACCCGATCCACCAGATTTGTGTATTCTCGAAATGATCTATTCAGACACGGTTGTAATTGACGTTCCTCCAAATGGTGTGCATCTGGTAAATCAACGCTGTTGTAGAACTCCAAACGCTGTAAATCTGATCAATCCGAGCCAATTCGGATCTACTTATACAGCTTTTATTCCCGGCAGTAATCTAACTACTTCAAACAGCTCACCTAGTTTTAACGAAGTACCGCCCATTGCTTTATGCACTGGCCTCTATCTAGAATTGGACTATAGCGCCACAGATCCCGATGGAGACAGTCTTTCTTACAGCTTTTGCACGCCTTTGCATGGTGGTGGTTCTGGTGGAAATAACGGCACACCTTTGCCCGACACTCCTTCAGCTCCCCCTTTCGATACGGTGGCATGGGCGAATGGATTTGGCCCCAACTATCAGATATCGTCTGCTCCTCCATTTGAAATCAATCATAGTACAGGAATAATTACTGGCCGACCCAGTCAATTGGGGACATACGTGTTTGGAGTATGTGTTACAGAGTATCGAAACAACTTAAAACTAGGCGTAACTAGACGTGATTTCCAGGTCACAACTACGCTTTGTGAAGTTGAAGCCGCGGCTGCAATTGATAGTGCTATTGAGGAGTGCATTGGCCTTGAACTTCAATTTTTTAATATCAGTACACTCGGTAAATCTTTTATCTGGGATTTTGGCGATCCAACCACAACTTTGGATACATCAACTCAATCTAATCCCGTTTACAATTATCCAGATACGGGTCTTTATAAAATTCGTCTAATCGCCATTGGAGCCGTGGGCTGCTCCGACACAACATTTATGGAATATCGAGTACTTCCACGCATTGAACCGGATTTCGAGGTGCCGGACCCTCAGTGTTTTGATAGACAGAAATATGATCTAATACACTCGGGATACGCACGTCCAACAACGAATATTATTTGGCAAATCGATTCAATTAATTATATAATGGAATCCGAGCAAATTGGTCTTCTCGATTTTGCCTTTCCAACGACAGGGCTACATGAAGTAATGCTAATTTATGAAGACTTTGGCTGCGTCAAGAAATACGCGCAATTTGTGGATGTACTTGAAAACCCGCAATTTACCATTGACCCTCCCTTTGCAGAAAGTTGTTCTCCCTTTTTGAATGAATATGAGGCCACCGCCACATTTGCGGGGGCTCCTCACTATTTGTGGTACCTTGACGATACGCTTATTTCAGATTCGAGTTTCGTCAATATCAACTCGAAAAAAGAAGGTTATCATCGATTCAAAGTGGTTATGATGACGGATTCATTATGCATTGACACCGTCACAAACTATTATCCAAAGCACTTTCTAGTCAAGGAATCGCCCCATGCAAAAATCTATGTAGAAAACCCCTTTGCCAGCATGTTCATTCCAGAATTTACAGTGGTCGATAGTAGCGCAAAAGCTCAAAACATTTCATTTTATTTAGATAGCGTATTTCACACTAATAGAAATGAATTCGAGCTTATTCTGGAAGACACTGGCGATTACCACATAATGCTCGTTGCTGAGCATGAAAATGGTTGCATCGACACGGCATTTGACACGCTGAGAGTTTCACCTGAATATTTGTTTTATACTCCAAACTCTTTTACTCCTGACGGAGACGGCACGAATGACATTTGGTATCCAAACATCTTCCTATGGGAAAAGTATAATTTGGTTATTTACGATAGATGGGGACACGAAGTATACACGGCAACGCATCCATTGTCGGGATGGAATGGTAAAATGGAAAACCTTGGCGATGATTGCCCAATAGGGGTTTACAGTTACACCATAGAAGTGACAGAACCGATTGGCCGATATTGGAAAACGAATGGAATCATTGCGCTTCTTCGTTGATTCTATAGACCAAGAAGAACTTTTTCAGGCTCCTTACCACCAAATAACATCCAAGCAGGATTTTCGAGCATTTCCTTGACCTTAACGAGGAAGCTCACCGATTCTTTACCATCAATAATTCGATGGTCGTAGGATAGGGCAACATACATGATAGGGCGTATCACTACCTCGCCATTGATTGCTACTGGGCGCTCAACGATATTATGCATTCCCAATATCGCGCTCTGAGGCGGATTCAAAATTGGTGTACTTAACATGGAACCAAATACTCCACCATTGGTAATCGTAAACGTTCCACCGGTCATTTCCTCTATGGAAAGCTTTCCATCTCTTGCCTTTATCGCTAATTCCTTAATCCCAGATTCAATTTGAGCAAGATTCATTTGCTCAGCATTTCTTAAAACTGGTACCATTAATCCCTTGGGGCTACTCACGGCAATGGCTATATCAGCATAGTCGTGGAATACCATTTCTTGACCATCGATATATGCATTCACTGCCGGAAATTGACCTAATGCTTCCGTAACAGCTTTGGTAAAGAAAGACATGAAACCAAGACCAACTCCGTGCTTCTCTTTAAACGCTTCTTTGTATTTCTTTCGAAGGTCCATAATGTAGCTCATGTCAACTTCATTGAAGGTAGTGAGCATCGCAGTTTCGTTTTTAACGGAAACCAGACGCGTGGATATTTTTCGTCTTAAACTTGACATTTTCTCACGAGACTCATCCCTTCCTCCGCCCCATCCAGCCATGCTTGAGGACGTATCAAAACCTCCTGACAAGTAGGTTTCTACATCTTTCTTGAGTATTTTACCTCCTTCACCAGAACCTTTAATTTTCGAGGCAGGCGCACCACTATCTTGAATCATAGCCTTAGCAACAGGTGTAGCTTTAGCACTAACTTCATTAGAAGGCTTAGCTCCAGATTCGCTTTTCTTAGCTTCGACTTTTGCCGCCTCAGGAGCCACCACTTTTTCTGGTTTTGCTTCTGCCTTAAAGCTTGTGTCAATTCGACAAACGATTTGTCCAATTTCTACCGTATCGCCTTCGCCAACTAGAAATTCGATCTTTCCTTCGGCCTCTGCGTTTAATTCAAGTGTTGCTTTATCACTATCGATTTCCGCTATGGGTTGATCTAATTCAACAATATCGCCATTGCTCACCAATAGTTGAGCTACCTCAACTTCTGTAATAGATTCGCCCGGACTGGGCATTTTCATTTCTAAAATATCAGCCATTGTAATGTGTCTTGTTCGTTAGTTAAACAATCGATCAATGATGTCTTTTTGTCTGTGTAAAAATCGTTTCATACTTCCGCTTGCAGGGCTTCCACTTTCGTGTCGGGCAATGACTTGCAGCGGCATTTCTTTCCACACTCTGTTCACGAAGAGTGCAGCTCCCATATTCTCAGGTTCCTCCTGAACCCATATCCATTCTTTACAAGATGAATAGCTCTTAACAAGGGCATTAAGCTTCTTTTTCGGGAAAGGGTACAATTGTTCTAGTCGCACTAATGCCACATCCGTTCGTCCATTTTCTTCACGAGCTTGCAATAAGTCGTAATAAAGCTTTCCCGAACAAAACGCTACACGTTTAACCGCTTTTTTATAAAGCGTATCGTCAATGACTTCTTGGAATTTTCCTTTTGACAGCTCATCCATTGTTGACACACACTTAGGGTGCCTTAGCAAACTTTTAGGTGTAAAAACCACCAACGGAGCCCTAAATTCCCAATACATCTGTCTTCGAATGGCATGGAAAAAATTGGCCGGAGTCGTACAGTTTACAATTTGCATATTATCCTCTGCGCACTGTATGAGGAATCTTTCTAGTCGAGCCGATGAATGCTCTGCTCCTTGTCCTTCATAGCCATGAGGCAACAGCATAACTAGACCATTCATGCATGCCCATTTATCTTCTGCAGCACTTAAAAACTGGTCGATAATAATTTGCGCCCCATTAAAGAAGTCGCCAAATTGAGCCTCCCAAACGGTCAGTGCCATTGGATTTGCCATGGCATAGCCATACTCAAACCCTAACACACCATATTCGGAAAGCAGCGAATTATAGATGTAAAATTCGCCCTGCATATTCGAAATATTACTGAGGGGGAAATATTGCTCTTTACTGTCTTCTAGTGTTATTGCTGCATGACGATGAGAAAAGGTACCACGCTGCACGTCTTGTCCACTAATGCGAACAGGATAAGCCTCCCACATCAATGTTGCATAAGCCAATTGTTCGCCAATTGCCCAATCCAATCGATCCTCTTTAATCATGGTCAAGCGATCTTCCATCAACTTGATGATTTTCTTAAAGAAATTTTTATCCGTTGGTAGGGTGTTGACCTTAATAGCAATGTCATGTAGCTTTTTCGAATCAAAACCCGTTTCTGGAGATGATTCAAAGTCAGCTTCGGTAGATCTTCGGATTCCTCTCCAACTAGCCTCCAAGAAATTGGTGATTTTCGCTAACTTCTTCTCCTTCGCGTCTGATAGACGTCCTTGAAGAAAGTCGTTAAACTCAGACTCAATACGCTTGGCCTCAACTGCGGTTAAAACCCCCTCAGCTATAAGTTTCTTGACGTAAATATCCCTTGGGTTTGGGTGCTTCGCAATTGCTTTGTAAAGCGTTGGTTGCGTGAACCTCGGTTCATCGCCTTCGTTGTGGCCATATTTTCTATAACACAACAAATCAACGAAAACGTCTTGCTTGAATTTTTGCCGATACTCTACTGCCATTTTCATGGTATGTACCACGGCCTCGACATCATCTCCATTAACATGGAAAATTGGACAAAGCGTGACTTTTCCGACATCAGTACAGTAGGTACTCGATCTTCCATCTACATAGTTCGTTGTAAATCCAATTTGATTATTCACAACTATATGAATGGTTCCACCCGTTCGATAGCCGTCCAGCTGCGCCATCTGAACTATTTCATAAACGATTCCCTGTCCCGAAATGGATGCATCACCATGAATTAAAATGGGAATAATTTTACGCTCATCATGAAGATAAGTGTCAATCTTAGATCGAACAATGCCCTCTACTACAGGATCAACTGCTTCGAGGTGCGAAGGATTGGGAGCCAGCGTGAGTTGAAGCTTCCTACCAGCCTCGGTAACGATTTCAGAAGAAAAACCTAAATGGTATTTTACGTCACCGTCAAAAAGATTGTCCTCGTATTCCTTACCCTCAAATTCGCTGAATATATCAGAGTAAGTTTTTTTCAACACATTGGCAAGAACATTTAATCGGCCTCGGTGAGCCATACCAATTACCATTTCCTCCACTCCTGCAAGGCTTCCATTTTGAACGATTACATCAAGCGCAGGAATAAGCGATTCGCCACCTTCCAATGAAAATCGCTTCTGCCCCACGAATTTCTTATGCAAAAAGCTTTCAAACACAACCGCTTGGTTAAGTTTTTCCAGCATGGCATGCTTATGTTCCGCGCTAAATTGACTTTGATTCTGATTGGGTTCAATGTAATTCTGTATCCATTTAATTACCTCTGGCTTGCGGATATATGCATATTCTATTCCTATACTTCGGCAATAGGTTGCATTCAAATGAGCGACAATATCCTTTAGCTTGGCCTTTCCAATTCCGATTTCAACTCCTGCCTGAAATTCAGATTCTAAATCTGCGTTCTCTAAGCCAAAATTTTCAAGGTCGAGTGTTGGCGAATACTTCCTCCGCTCACGAACAGGATTGGTCAGCGTAAACAAGTGGCCACGCGAACGATAACCATTTATCAAGTTTAAAACACGGAACTCCTTCAAGGTTTCGTGCGAAACGCTCTCCGATTCGTAATTCTTTTGAAAAAAATCAAAGCCAGCAAAAAATCCTTGCCATTCTTGATCTACCGACTCAGGGTCACGCTGGTAGGATTTATAAAGCTCTTCGATAGCATTAACATCGCTATTTCCGAGGTATGAAAATTTGTCCATCTATTTTTCCAATAAAGGTGAACAAAGCTAAAATTTTATGGTCACCACTACGGTTCTAAACGCCTAGTATTCATTATCGATTCGTATTCCTTTCGAAACCAAATCTTTTGAAGGCTTCTATACAAAATCAAACGACAGTATGCTTCCGTTTCTAATGCAGATAAATCAACATTTGCCGGCAAATCAACTCGATAATTAAGATTATCCCAATTGGTATTCTTACTTTTCAAGTCGTCAATAAACGAAATAAGAATGGTCAGCATGGGGATGAGGTCGAAAGAATGGACAATGGGTAAACTTCCGCATCCAGCCAAACATGTATCCCTATCTAATTGTTTCCACGCTGATTTTAGCAATTCAGGTTCTATAGAACCTGGCCACTCGTTGATGGACGAAAATTCAATTATGGCTTTATCAAATCGCACTATATGTCAAAAATACTGATCACTGGTGGTACAGGTCTCATTGGAAATCAGTTAACAAAACAGTTGGTTGAAGCTGGGCACATTGTGTCTCATCTATCTCGCTCCCCTGGCAGTAACGACCAAGTGAAGACTTATTTCTGGGATCCAGAAAACGGAAAGATTGATGACACGGCCTTGGCTGGTGTAGATTCAATTATACATTTAGCTGGCGCAAGAATCAATGAAGAACGATGGACAGATGATCGAAAAAAGATTATTCTAGATAGTCGAATCCAATCTTCGGCTTTATTATTTGACGCATGTAAAAGAAACAACATTCGGCTGAAGCATTTTGTTTCTGCTTCTGCAATTGGTTGGTATCCGCTTATCTTGTCCGAAGAGCTTTATGATGAGGAGTCTCCTGCAGGAAGTGGCTTTCTGGCAGATGTGTGCAAAGCTTGGGAAGAAAGTGCCGATCAATTCAATGAAATCGCTGATCGCGTGGCAAAACTTCGAATTGGCTTAGTATTAACTAAAGAAGATGGTGCGCTAACACAAATTTCGAGACCAATCAGCTTCTATTTAGGTGCTGGACTTGGATCTGGAAAGCAATATATGTCTTGGATTCACCTCACCGATGTCTGCCACATGTTCATGCACGTGCTCGACAAAAACCTGTCTGGTGTGTATAATGCCATTGGCCCTGAGCAAACGAGAAATCAAGATTTCATGCAAACGGTGGCAGATGTGATGGATAAACCAATCATTTTACCACATATTCCTGAATTTGTCATCCACATTATATTTGGGCCATCGGCTGAAATGGTCCTTCGAGGAGTTCCTCTTTCTTCCAAGAAAATAATGGATACGGGATTCGAGTTTGAATACCCAACACTTACCTCGGCCCTGTTCAGTATTTATTGGTAGTTCGTGAACTACGTCCTTCTTCCAATAAGCTGATCAACCAACCATTCGAGCGCTTCTTTAGCTCGGGCTTCTCCCTGGATTTGATCGAGTGCCTCCTTCGCCTGCATGGAGTATTTTTTGACCTCCGCCTCAGCTAATTCGTCAATTCTTAGCCGCTTATAAATTGCTAACACTCGGCTTACGCGCTCCGTAGGTTCTTTTACATCAAAGGCTTCCATCAATTCGACCCTTGTTTTTGCATCAGCAACGGCAAGGCTTTTTAGGGTTAGCCATGTCCGCTTTCCTTCAATAATGTCTCCTCCTGTGGCTTTTCCAAATTCTTCTCCGCCAAAGGCGTCTAAAAAATCATCTTTAACTTGAAAAGCTAAACCGACTGCCTCTGCAAATTGATCAATTAAGTCAAGTTTTTTAGGATCTGCACCACCAACAACAGCTCCAATTTTTAAAGATCCAGAAAGCAATACCGCTGTCTTTAGTCGAATCATTTCCAAGTATTGCTCAATGGTAACATCGGCTTGGATAGCATAATCCATATCCAACTGTTGACCTTCACAGACTTCAATAGCCGTTTTAGAGAATAATCCTCCCAGCGATTGCGAAATGGAAGTTTCGCAATTAAACAGATGTCGATAGGCCATAACCATCATAGCATCGCCACTAAGCAGGGCTATATTGTGATTCCATTTTATATGCACAGTGGGCAATGCCCTTCGAACATCGGCACTATCCATGACATCGTCATGCATCAAGGTAAAATTATGAAATAGCTCTATGGCCATTGCTTGTGGAAGAGCTTTCGAGTAAGGCGCTCCGTAAAGTTGGCAGCCCATCAACGCAAGCACGGGCCGAACGCGTTTACCCCCTAAAGACATTATATACCGAATCGGATCGTACAGGTTTTTGGGTGATTCAGGAAAATCTAAATGGGAAATTTGTGCTTCAATCTTAGTGAGCATTTCCCCATACAAGGCATTTGTCATTATCGCTTAATCAATTTCATCAGATACTCACCGTATCCACTCTTAATTAACGGTTTAGCTAATCGCTCCAATTGGTCGGCCGTAATAAAATCCATTCGAAAGGCGATTTCTTCAATGCAACCTATTTTTAAGCCTTGTCTTTCTTCAATAACTTGAACAAATTGACCGGCTTGCATGAGCGATGGAAAAGTTCCCGTGTCTAACCATGCATAACCTCGACCCATGACCCGAACTTCGAGTTCGCCCATGGCTAAGTATTTTTTATTGACGTCCGTAATTTCGTATTCTCCTCGAGCGCTCGGTTCTAGGTCTTCGGCTATTTTCACCACCCGATTATCATAGAAATATAACCCGGGAACGGCATAATTCGATTTAGGTTTCACCGGCTTCTCTTCCAAGGAAATTGCCTTTCGATCTGCATCAAATTCAACTACACCATAGCGCTCTGGATCATGAACATGATAGGCGAAAACTATTCCCCCTGAAGGATTCACAGCTGACTGCACAAGCTTGTGCATGGCGTGACCAAAAAATATGTTGTCCCCAAGAATCAATGCGACATTATCATCTCCAATAAATTCTTTTCCTAAGACAAAGGCTTGGGCAAGGCCATTTGGCACCTCCTGTACTTTATAACTGAAATTGCATCCAATCGACTCTCCAGAACCCAACAGTCGTTGAAAATTTGGTAAATCCTCTGGAGTTGAAATGATCAAAATATCTCGTATCCCGGCCATCATTAAAACCGATAATGGATAGTAAATCATCGGTTTATCGTAAACGGGAAGCATCTGCTTACTCGTAGCTAATGTCAAGGGATGTAAACGGGTTCCAGCTCCTCCAGCTAATATTATTCCTTTCATAATTCGGTTGCCTCTTCTGTGTTATCTTCCGTTTGTCTGAAATCTAAATCATCCAATTCTATGTCTTCTTCCTCATCCAACAACTCAAAAAGCGGCTCTTGGAAGGACTTCGTTATCATGCTTCTTTCGAAGGACATTAAGAAGGATGGGAGTAAGATCAAATTGGCAAACATGGCTACCAAAAGCGTTAAGGAAACCAACAACCCCAAGGCTTGCGTTCCACCAAATTGAGATGAATCAAATACACTAAAACCAAAGAAAAGGATGATGCTCGTATAAACCATGCTGACGCCTGTTTCCTTTAAAGCCCCTCGCACAGCCTGACCTATATCATTACTATGATGCTTAAGTTCTTGTCGATATTTTGCCAAGAAATGTATGGTATCATCAACTGAAATTCCGAACGCAATACTAAAAACCAACAGGGTAGAAGGTTTAATGGCGATTCCGAAATAACCCATTACCGCACCCGTGAACATAAGCGGAATCAAATTGGTGACCACTGAAACCACTATCATTCGAAATGAATTGAACACTGCCGCCATCAGCATAGCGACCAAGAAAATGGCGATACTAAGGCTGACAAAAAGGTTACGCACGAGGTAATTCGTTCCTTCCAAAAAAGTCACGCTCGGACCCGTAAACTCAATTCCGATGTATGCCTCGTTTAAGGCCGCCTTTAACTGTGCCGCATAACCCGCGTTAGAACCAATTGGCAACGAATCAATATTCACCTTTTGAGTCGAATCCTCCTCCGTTAAAGCGTTGATAAAGTGTCTTTTTGCCGTACTATTTCGCTTAAGCAAATAGCGCCCCAAGGAATCCTTCACGACCTTGTCGCCTGATTCGGTCATAACTAGAAGCAACGAATCTTCTTTCTGACGCTTGGGGTTAAATATTTGATCAACCTGTGGACGGAGCACGTCAAGGACGCTATCCATTTCCGTAGTACCAATATCGGCTATCTGAATGCTGATTCGCGCAAACTGTTGCGTGCTATCGATATAAGTATGCAGCAAACCTTGATCTTTATCAGCATTATCGATGTAGTCTTTGAAAAAAGCCTGTTCTCGTGACGAGATTAGTTCATATCGCTCGGGGTTTCCATTATAAAACGCTTGTCGGATAAACTTCAACGCATCGACTATGGAAATTGGTTTTGAGAACGATGAATCGCCTGCAAAAATCTGCTCCGTTTCATCAATGGCCTTGAGGATGGATGTTTTAAGAATCTGCCTTGGCTTTCCTGCATTAATCTCAATTTCAAATGGGACTACTCCCCCAAAATTGGTTTCAAACCAGCGTAAATCATTGACAATGGGGTGATCGGATGGCAAATCATCTACAATGTTGCCTGTGGTTTTTATTAATGTAAGACCATAAATGGAAACCGCGGCTAAAGCAATATAAAACCCATAAACATACTTTCTGCGAAAAGTGATGGTTTCAATGAACCAAGCGATCAACGAAGTGATCCAGTTTTTTTCAAGGTGATCGGTGAAGCTATCTTTTGGTGGAGCCATGTAGCTAAAGCCGATGGTTATCACCAAAATAGAAATCACGAATAAGGACATGATGCTTAAAAAAGCAACAATTCCAAACTCTACCAGTATAATGCTTTCCGTGAACGTAAACGTGAGAAAACCTGCAGCCGTTGTGGCATTCGTCATAAACGTTGCCTTACCAATTTTTGACACAACCCGCACCAAAGCCTTGGCTTTATTCCCGTGAATTTTAAGTTCCGAATGAAACTTGTTGATCAGATATATACAATTCGGAATACCAATGACAATAATAAGCGGAGGAATCAGGCTGGTTAGAATGGTGATTTCATAACCAAGCAAATTCATCATGCCCAGCGACCAGATTACGCCCAACCCAACAACAATCATTGAAATCAACACGGGTTTGACAGACCGGAAGAACACGAAAAGGATGATTATGGTAATAATCATAGTAAACAAGATGAAGAGCCTGAGTTCGGCCTTCACTAAGGCGGCAATTGTTTCGCGGATATAGGGCATCCCCGAATACTTGATCTCAATATTATTTTCCGATTCAAACGTGTGAACCTGATCTAATATGCTCCCAAAAAATTCCGATCTCCCAGTCGAGTTAAATTGCTCATTGCGCATCGAAATAGCCATGAGGCTATAGTTATTCGATTCGTTGTAAAGCAGGTTTTTATAGAATGGAAGTCGTTCGTATGCGGTTCTTAATTCGTCCAACTCACCCTGTGAACCAACGGGTCCATGCACAAGCGGTTCAATTCTAAACTTTTTTGCAACGGTGTCTTTAACAATATTGAACGCACTTCCTATAGACAACACGGTATCTACGCCATGAATCTTGCTTACATCTCGTCCGAGGGCATACCATTTATTGAATAGAATGGGGTCTTGAAAAAGGTTTTCTTCAATACCAATGACAAATACGGTTGACTCTTCCTTAAATCTTTCCTGAAAGGCATCATAGATAACCAAACTCGGATCGTCATCAGGCAGCATGCGTGGCAACCCATATGACAACCGAACACCTCCAGCTTGATAAAGCATTATAGCCGTATATACAGCTATAACTACAATGAGGTGAAGTCGGTATCTTATGATGAATCGGGCTAAAGCGGCCCACATATGCAACTGATTTTCAAAGGGTGGCGAAGGTAAGACTCCTAGCCTAACCTCAACGGATACTACTGTTATTTTTGAGCTCCAATGCTGAAAGACAATTTCAACTTTATTTCCAAACTCAGTTCAAGTAAAATATTGAATTGGATCAGGGTGCTTGCGAGCTATTTCATTACTCGAATTTTTGGTGGTTCGCACCATGGCGGGCTTCCATTGTCATTGAGCATAGAGCCTACAACGGCCTGCAACCTGCGGTGTCCTGAATGCCCAAGTGGACTTCGATCTTTCCAACGGCCAACGGGCAAAATGGACTTGAAACTACTCGAAAAAATTTTGGGCGAAGTAAAGTCGCATTGCACGTACATCAACTTTTATTTTCAAGGAGAACCGTATTTACATCCGCAGTTTTTAGACATGGTGCAGCTATGTGGAACGCATAAAATTTATTCTGCTACGAGCACGAATGCGCACTTTCTAGATTCTGAAAAGGCAAAAGCCACCGTTGAGTCTGGTTTAGATCGTTTGATTATTTCTATTGATGGCACAGATCAAAGCACATACGAGAGTTATCGGAAAGAGGGCGACTTGAGCAAGGTGATTGATGGAACCAAAAACATTTTACACTGGAAAAAGGAATTGCAATCAAAAACACCACATGTAATTTTTCAATTCCTGGTGGTCAAACCAAATGAACACCAAATGGAGGATGTCAAAAAACTCGGTAAGGAACTGGGCGTGGATGAAGTGCGATTTAAGACGGCACAGATTTATGATTTCGAAAACGGCAATGAGTTAATTCCAGATCAAGATCAATTTTCTAGGTATAGAAAAACAAAACTGGGCAAGTGGGAAATCAAAAATCCCTTAGACGATCATTGCTGGCGCATGTGGTCAGGAGCTGTGATTACTTGGGATGGCCGCGTGGTGCCTTGTTGTTTTGATAAAGATGCAAAACATAGCATGGGTAGTTTACAAACTGAATCGTTCTCCTCCATTTGGAAAAACGCCCACTACAGAAAGTTTCGGGCTAGCATATTAAAGTCGCGAAGTGAGATTGATATGTGCAAAAATTGCAGTGAGGGAACGACTGTTTGGGCAAATTAAGAATGGACTACATAAATTTAAGAATCGGATAATTTTCCAATCGACAGCCCAAATCCTAAACGCAGATAAGGACTGAATATCGAATCAAAAATAAACCCACCACCAGGCACCGAGACCCGATTACTATTATAAGTGTCTATAAATGATTGATTTGAGAACCAAACGGCTGCCGGGCCAGTTCCTGCGTCAATCATTATGTTTAGCCGATCTGAAACTTTATTCCTAAAAGAAAGCCCCAAACTTAATTGCGCATGTGACGCATGTTTAACTTGGAAGGTATGACGTCTAAACATTCGAAAACCCGAGCTATCATAAACTTCTGGTGTGCCGTATTGACTCCCTCCTAAGGCTTCAAACCAAAAACTTTTTATTCCCATGCGTCCATATTCCGCATCAATTGTTGCATACAATGAATACGATCTTCCCTTCCCACTAATAATCGGAATATTCACACCACCGTAAAGGCCAAAATGTTCTCCGAATTTAGAGGCATTCAAGCGATACATGAAGGCGTAATTTCTGGAATCATAATCATTTGCGTTGTTCAGGTGATATTTCACCCCAAACTTCAATTGAGGCTTTCCTGCATTATAAAGAACGCCAATTCGAATGTTTTTACCTGAATGCATCTGACCAGCATCAATGGAAAACGCAATCTTATTTTGTGCATGCCCACAAAGTGAATACATTGTTATAAAAGCGAAAAATAAAATTGGAAGAATCCAAGATTTGTAATAAAACAGATGCATAGCGTAAGACAATTAGATCGTTTCGCGCTCTTCAAACCCTCACACTTTTTGAAGTCTTTTACTTCAAATAATGAAGACTCAATAAAAAATGAAACGTTGGGTTTTCAATCAGTCAATAACAATTCCGACCAAAACGTTATTTCCGTGTGAATCTTATTCTTGTAATAGCCGCTTTTTAAACCGTCATGATGTCCTTCTCCTTAATCGCAAGCAATTCATCCACCTTGGCGGTGTATGTGTCTGTAAGCTTCTGAATACCATCTTCAGCCGTTTTAGCAAGATCATCAGAAATGGTTTCTTCTTTCAATGACTTGATTTCATCGTTGGCTTCTTTGCGCGCATTTCGAATCGAAACTTTAGCATTCTCTCCTTCTGTCTTGGTTTGTTTCACCAAATTCCTTCTTCGCTCTTCCGTGAGTGGTGGAATGTTGATCATGATCAGCTCTCCATTGTTTTGCGGATTGATTCCCAAATTAGCGACCATAATGGCCTTTTCAATCTTCTCAAGCATGGCTTTTTCCCAAGGTTGAATGGATATCGTTCGCGCATCTGGCGTGTTGATGTTGGAAACTTGACTCAATGCTGTATTTGCTCCGTAATAATCTACATAGATGCCATCGAGCATGCTAGAATGCGCTCTGCCGGCTCTAATCTTCGCTAAATCGCGCTTTAAATGTTCAATTGCTGCTGACATGCTTTCTTTAGCCATGTCCAATACCATTTCAATCTCTTCCATATCCGTTTTGCTTACTGCGGTCGAAAATAATCAATGTTGGTTTTATTTAAGCCTCCACTAAGGTACCAACTCGTTCTCCGGCTATTACTTTTTTCAGATTTCCCGGCTTATTCATGTCAAACACAATGATGGGAACATTGTTTTCACGACACAAGGTGAAAGCCGTCATATCCATCACATTAAGATTTTTAGCTATGGCGTCTGAAAAGGTAAGCGAATCGAATTTTGTAGCTGTAGCGTCCTTTTCGGGATCTGCTGTGTAGATGCCATCAACGCGCGTTCCTTTAAGAATAACATCTGCTTCAATTTCAATCGCTCGCAATGAGGCTGCCGTATCCGTGGTAAAGTATGGATTTCCAGTGCCTGCACCAAAAATCACTATTCTTCCTTTTTCTAAATGTCGAACAGCTCGCCTTCGAATAAAAGGCTCAGCTATCTGTTCCATTTTTATGGCCGATAGCAATCTGGTTTTTAATCCCACTCGCTCCATACCTGATTGTATGGCCAATCCATTAATCATGGTAGCTAGCATACCCATGTGATCGCCTTGAACACGATCAATTCCAGAGCTCGCGGCTTGCATGCCTCTATAAATGTTTCCTCCGCCAATAACGACTGCGACTTCAACGCCCATGTCGGCAATGGTTCTCACTTCTTCACAATATTGATTGAGTCTTTCCGTGTCAATACCATAGCTCTGATTTCCCATCAAAGCTTCACCACTTAATTTCAGAAGAACACGTTTATACTTTGCCATAGCGCAAACCTAGTTTATTGGACAAAAAAAGAGCGATGAAATTTCATCGCTCTCTTAAAATTATTTGGAATTAGTTGCTCAACGAGTGACGCTTGAAGGCTGTCACGGTTAAGTTTGAGTCAAGCTCTTTTAAGTATTGACCAACCGATTTTTTATTTTCCTTGATAAAGGCTTGATTCAATAACGTTGACTCCTTGAAGAATTTGTTCAATTTGCCTGCCGCAATTTTTTCCAACATCTCTTCTGGTTTTCCTTCCTGACGAGCCAAATCCTTACCAATTTCAATTTCCTTAGCGATGATATCTTGAGAAACACCATCTTCATTAATTGCAACTGGATTCATAGCTGCAATTTGCATTGCAACGTCACGGCCAATTTCTGCATGACCAGCGACATTCAATCCAACTAAAGAAGCCACTTGATTTCCTGGGTGATTGTAAGCAACAACGGTATCGGCCTCAATGATATCGAAAGCGCTTACGTCAATCTTCTCACCGATTTTACCCACCATTTCCATCACTTTATCGCCAACAGTCAATCCATTGCCATCAAAAGATTGTGCTTTTAATTCGTCAATATTCTTTGAACCCGAAGTCAAAGCGATGTTAGCGATTTTTGTCGCTACATCATTAAACTCTGCATTTTTTGAAACGAAGTCAGTTTCACATGTAAGAATGGTAATTACACCTTTTTTACCTGCTGCATCGGTTACCGAAACAACTAAACCTTCGTTTGCTTCTCTATCGCCTCTCTTCGCAGCTACTTTTTGTCCTCTTTTTCGAAGGATTTCAATTGCTAAGTCAAAATCGCCATCGGCCTCAACCAAAGCGTTTTTACAATCCATCATTCCGCTACCAGTCG
>Ga0115566_10000267_pt1 | contig 44951 bp, 37 predicted proteins | sample COGITO_mtgs_1204_3_FD_87173 | JGI IMG/M metagenome (GOLD analysis project Ga0115566, IMG submission 87173) | Pelagic marine microbial communities from North Sea - COGITO_mtgs_120405 | ecosystem: Environmental > Aquatic > Marine > Epipelagic | place: Germany:Helgoland, sampling site Kabeltonne...
AACCAATCTATTATACATAGGTAAATACGAGTGTGGATCAATTTTCGCCTCCACAAACGACAAGTACTTATGGTTTTTATCATCATTTCCTTTTAGTTCCTGAATACCGATCCATTTTAATTCCGTGCTACCATTTTGAGTTTCGCGAGCATTAGATTCCAAGGAACTACCTGCCAATTTCAGCTGCTTTGAGCCCTGAGACTGTCCCACAATAGGCAGATGATTTATCAACATCAAAACTGTAAAAAACAGCCCAACAGCATAAACCCTATTTTCTTTTCGACTAATCAATCTATTTTGTGGTTATATTTGTATTCCTTTTTTCTCGTAAGGGAAACGAAGGTGGTAAAAAGTTATTGTCATAGCACATTAACGAATCAAGATATAACATGGTTCACGGGATAATAATATTTGTATAATTGCGCGTCCTAGACTAATCGCAAGATGAGAAGAACAATATTTCTGTTGGTAATTGGTGCGCTTTTAATGAGTTCAAACTCGTATGCTCAAGATCCTGCGTTCAGTCAATTCTATGCAAATCCATTGTATTTGAATCCGGCCCTCGCGGGTTCGGCCCAATGTCCACGTGTGATTCTAAACTACCGCAATCAATGGCCTGGTATTCCCGCAACCTATGTCACTTACGCGGCATCGTATGACCAATATGTGGATGGAATTCAAGGTGGTATCGGACTACAGGCTTACCACGATCGTGCTGGCACGGGCATTATAAACACGAATCATGTGAGCGGCATGTACGCTTATCAGCTTGCCGTTGATAAAAACATAAGCATCAAAGCTGGTTTCCAAGCAACCTACTATCAACGATCTATCGATTGGTCACAACTAACATTTGGAGATCAAATTCATAGACGATATGGTTTTATCTATCAAACACAGGAGACTCCAATCAATAACAACGTTAACAAGCTTGATTTTTCTACGGGTATGCTGATCTTTACTCAAAAGCTTTATTTGGGATTAAGTGCGCATCATCTAACTCAACCTGATGAATCTTTTTTCCCAGGTTCGGAGAGTAAATTACCTCGAAAATACACCGCTCATGCTGGGGCATTGATTCCAATGGACAAACAAAATCCAGACGATGGAAGCATTTCGCCAAACATAATTTATCAAAGACAAGGTGAATTCAATCATTTGAATTTAGGAATGTATGTCAACAGAGGTCCAATAACCGGTGGTGTCTGGTACAGATGGGGTGATGCATTAATCTTCCTTGTAGGCTTGTATACAGATCAGTTTCGATTTGGATATAGCTATGACGTAACTGTTTCCAGATTAGGCACACAAACACTTGGTTCTCATGAAATCTCAGTAACCATGAAGTTCCCATGTAAACAAAAGAGACGCAAGTTCAGAGACGTCCGATGTCCTCAGTTTTAATAGGGCAATAATTTTTTCAGTATTTTCGTTTTCTTTTTGAATTTTAGTAACTCGATTTAATCCTTTGAGTATGAACGCAAAAAACATTTTATTCCTTTTAGCCGCACCTATCGTACTTCTTTCTTGTGGGTATGAGAAGTCCTCTACCACTGGATGGAATTACAACGATCCGAGCAATGGTGGCTTTCAAAAGGTTCCGTTTGAGGAGCAAGAGACTGGACCAAACTTAGTTCTGATTGAAGGCGGGTCGTTTACGATGGGCCGCGTTGAACAAGACTTTATGTATGATTGGAATAATGTCCCAAGAAGAGTGACTGTTTCATCCTATTACATGGATCAAACAGAAATAAGCAATTTGAATTGGGGCGAATACTTATACTGGGTAAAGCGTGTATACGGAGTGGATTACCCCGAATTATATAAGAAAGCACTTCCTGACACCTTAGTATGGAGAGAGAAGCTTTCGTATAACGAACCTTATGTGGATTATTATTTACGTCATCCAGCTTATCGGGATTACCCAGTGGTTGGAATAAATTGGTTACAAGCTACAGACTACTGCAGTTGGAGAACGGATCGTGTTAACGAATACATTCTTATTAGAGAAGGCATCCTTGATCATTATGTGGATCAAATTGGTGAAGATAATTTCAACACGGATGCATATTTAGCTAATCAATACAATTCTGGAAAGCGTATTGAAGGGCTTCCAAACCTCAACCCAAACAGCAGTGGATATCGAAATGTTAAAATGGAAGATGGTATTCTTCTTCCAAAGTATCGACTTCCAACAGAGGCTGAATGGGAATTTGCAGCCTTTGGTTTGATTGGAAATAGTGTAGGCGAACGAGTGGTTGAGCGAAGATTATATCCATGGAATGGCCATGCTGTTAGAAATCCAGACGAAGCTTATATAGGCATGATGCTGGCGAACTTTAAGCGAGGTCGAGGTGATAACATGGGTGTCGCAGGTAATCTAAATGATAATGCAGATATTACTGCTCCTGTTTTCTCCTACTGGCCAAATGATTACGGATTGTATAATATGGCCGGAAATGTGAGTGAATGGGTTATGGACGTTTATCGCCCGCTTTCTATGGAAGATGTTCAGGATTTCAGACCATTTCGTGGTAATGTATATCAAACTAAAGAGAAAGATAATGAAGGTCTTCTTCTAGATAAATATGACATCCCAATGTATGATATTGACGGGTTAATAGCTTACTTGGAAGAATTTGCAATGGAAGCTGAAAAAACCATGAATGAGCAAGAATCTGAACTAGTAGCTACATTACAAGAGCAAGCAGGAAGAGCAAAAGAACTTTTATTGGACGATCAGAAATATGAGGCGAATGTGATTATCGTTGAAGAATCAATCGAAGAAATTAAAGGCGCAGATGAAATGGCGAAAATCGCACCTGTATTACTGAAGGATTATTCAACATACATATCTGCTCGACCAGGTGAGTTAAGCTACCGTCAAACAAAAGTGGAAGAGAATATCGATCGTAGAAACTATAAGCGATCCGATAACATCAATTATCTTGATGGTGATTACAAATCACAATTAGATGACCTACATTGGGATTCATATGAGGCTGAAGATGATCGAACCGAATCCAGCCATATGTATGTCTATCCTGGAGAAGGCCCATCAAATGACTATTCTTCATTAATTAACGATCATGCGAGAGTTTATAAGGGAGCCTCATGGAACGATCGAGCATATTACATGGTTCCTGGCACACGTAGGTTCTTAGATGAGCGTCAATCAAGTGCTATGATTGGTTTTAGATGCGCAATGGATCGCGTTGGCAGCCCTGTAGGACTTGGAGCTGCAAGATGATAAAACAATAAATAAAATAAAACGGGCCTCATTCGAGGCCTTTTTTATTTTTAACCCATATGATTCAATCCATTTACGCAGCTTTTCGCAAATCTTCCGGGATTTGCACAGATACGCGAAAGCTTAAACAGAACGGGCTTTTTATTGCCTTAAAGGGACCGAATTTTAACGCCAACGACTATGTGGTAAGCGCTTTGCAAGAAGGTTGTGGATTCGCCATTGTGGATGAGGGTCGGACAGAATTCAAAGGAGACCAGCGAATTTTTCTGGTAAAAGATGCTCTTTTGTGTCTTCAAGAATTAGCCGCTCACCATAGGGCAAGATTGAAAATTCCAATAATTGGATTAACGGGAAGCAATGGGAAAACAACAACCAAGGAATTACTTCTAGCGGCACTTTCGCAGCAATACTCTTGTTATGCCACAAAGGGCAATCTTAATAATCATATTGGCGTACCCCTTTCACTCTTAGAAATAGACTCTAAGCACGAAATTGCCATTATTGAAATGGGCGCAAATCACCAAAAAGAAATCAAATTTCTAGCTGAAATTGCTCAGCCAACTTACGGTTTGATTACGAATATTGGTAAGGCTCATTTAGAAGGTTTCGGTGGTGAGATGGGTGTATTCAAAGGGAAAAAAGAGTTGTTTGATTTCATACGTGAAACGAAAGGTTCCATATTTATAAACCAAGACGATGAGAAGGTAGTTCAGGCAGCATCTGGATTAGTTGGCACCACATATGGCGCTGATTCTTCTTCGGATTATACGGGAATTGCACATTCCAAAAATGGGTTTTTAATGGTTGAATGGGTTAAGAAAAATCAAAAAGAAAATATCCTAATTGATACTCAACTCACGGGGACTTACAATTTCTCAAATGTAATGGCAGCAATTACTGTGAGTAGCTACTTTGGAGTGTCTGCGGCAAAAATCAAAACTGGGATATCTACCTATTCCCCTGCCAATCAGCGCTCACAAGTGATTTACAGCCAAAAAGGAAATACGCTGATTGTTGATTGTTATAATGCAAACCCAAGCAGCATGGAAGCTGCGATTGTGAATGTATCAAAGAATCCCACCAAACCAGTATTGGCAATTCTTGGAATCATGAAAGAATTAGGTGACTCCTCTGAGGTAGAGCATACTAAGGTCCTAGAATTGCTCAAAGAGCAAAGCATTGAGCAAGCTTATCTAATTGGACAAGATTTTCAAGCAATAAATAGTGAATTCAATCCTAGCTTTAAGTTCTTTAAAACCACGGAAGAGGCACTCGCCTTTTTAGAATCAAACCCCATTAATAACCAAAAAATATTACTAAAAGGGTCGAGAGCAGTGCAACTTGAGCGATTGATTCCCAGTCTCTAGGATTTTTACTCGGACAGTACAGCTCGACTAATCACGATCTTCTGAACCTCGCTCGTACCCTCATAAATTTGGGTGATTTTAGCATCCCTCATGAGCCGTTCTACATGATATTCTTTAACGAAACCATAACCACCATGTACTTGAACTGCCTCAACAGTTGTTTTCATAGCTGTTTGTGAGGCGTATAACTTAGCCATAGCACTATACTTACCAAAAGGCAGCTTCTGATCCTTTAACCAAGCGGCTTTAAGGCACAACAAACGAGCTGCCTCAATTTCAGTAGCCATATCAGCAAGTTTAAAAGCGATTGCTTGATGCTCACTGATTGGTTTTCCAAATGCCTTCCTTTCCTTAGAATATGCTACTGCAAGCTCCATTGCACCAGACGCAATTCCTAAAGCTTGTGATGCAATTCCAATTCGACCGCCTTCAAGAGTTTTCATGGCAAATTTGAACCCAAATCCGTCTTCTCCAATTCGATTCTCCTTAGGCACTTTAACGTCATTGAACAGCAAGGTGTGCGTATCCGAACCTCTAATTCCAAGTTTATTCTCTTTTGCCCCAACTATGAACCCGTCCATTCCGCGTTCTATAATCAAGCAATTAATCCCTTTATGCCCTTTCTCGACATCAGTTTGAGCGATGACCAAATAAATAGATGCCGAACTACCATTTGTAATCCAGTTTTTCGTTCCGTTCAGCAAATAATGATCGCCCATATCGATGGCGGTGGTTCTCTGTGACGTGGCATCGGACCCTGCTTCCGGCTCGGATAAACAAAAGGCTCCTATTTTCTCTCCAGTGGCAAGTGGAACTAAGTATTTTCTTTTTTGTTCTTCATTCCCAAACTTTTCAAGCCCCCAGCAAACAAGGCTATTGTTAACTGACATACAAACTGAAACACTCGCATCTATTTTAGAAATCTCTTCCATTGCAAGGACATATGAAATAGTATCCATACCTCCACCACCATATTCTGGTGATACCATCATGCCCATAAAACCGAGTTGACCCAACTCCTTTATCTGTTCAGCTGGAAAGGTTTGTGTTTCGTCTCGCTCAATCACACCTGATTTAAGTGCGCTTTGTGCAAAATCTCTCGCTGCATCTCTTACAGCTTTTTGTTCTTCAGTTAGTTCAAAAAACATATTTATCTCGGTTTTTCCTATTAAACTTTGCGGCTGCCAAAAGTAGCTTTTGACATCAAAATAACACCTATGAAAGGAATTGGTTTAATGTGCGGTACATCCCACGATGCCCTTGATATCGCATTCGTAAAATTCTCCCGAACTGAAAAAAACTGGTCCTTCAAGTTAATTCAATCTCAATCTATTGATATTGAAGATGGTATAAAATCCAGACTCTCTAAATCAACACAGATGAACGGCTTAGATCTATTACTCTTAGATCGAGACTTCGCGAAATTTTGTGCCGTTTCTGTAAACGAATTCAAACGTAAATTTCAAATTGAACCAGAGTTTATCGCCTCACATGGAGTGACAATATTTCATCAACCACAAAATGGAGTGACCCTCCAAATTGGATCAGGCGCAATTCTTAGCGCCATTACGAACAACGTTGTCATTTCAGATTTCCGCATGCAGGACGTTGCAAAAAATGGCCAAGGCGCTCCCTTGGTGCCCTATGCTGATAGGAAATTGTTTCCAGAATCTTACTTCACCGTAAATCTAGGAGGATTTGCGAATCTAAGCGTCAATGATTCTGGCACCAAAGCGCTTGGATTTGACATTTGCCCGTGCAATCTCATTTTAAATCATTATTCGCACCAACTCGGATTCGCATACGATAAGGGCGGAGAAATCGGGAAATCGGGAAACATCAACGCTGAACTCCTATCCAATCTCAACAAACTCAGTTTCTACTCTGAATCGTCTCCAAAATCGCTCGGCTATGAATGGTTTGTCAGTAACTACTTACCGCTTTTCCCTTCGCACATTTCACCTAAGGACGGGCTTGCAACAGCCATTGAACACATCGCAATTCAAATAGGTTCGGTTTTGAATAAACCCGAAAAATGCCTTGTAACTGGCGGAGGGGCCCATAATCACTTTTTACTCGAACGAATTCAATATCATTCACAATCTACGCTGGACATACCTGATCGAAATCTCATAGAATTTAAAGAAGCGATATGTTTCGCCTTTCTAGGCCTTCTGAGGCTCAATGCGGAGTTTAACATCGATTCGAATGTTACTGGATCGGACTCCAATACATGTGCTGGAGCTGTTTATCTACCTTAATTTTAATGACGACAAGTAATGCCTTTAGGCCTCTTTCATTGCTTAGTCGAATTTATACATTTGCACCGCTTAAAAACAGCGCCACAAACTCAAGCTTATGAAAGATCTTTTGGAGAAATTCGAGAATAAGGTTCCAGAAATTGTTTTTGAATGGAGCGATTCTGAAACAGAAGCAAAGGGCTGGATTGTAATCAATAGTTTGCGTGGAGGTGCCGCAGGTGGTGGCACTCGAATGAGAGTCGGTCTTGATAAGCGAGAGGTTGAATCATTGGCGAAAACAATGGAGGTGAAATTCACTGTTGCTGGCCCCCCAATTGGAGGCGCCAAATCAGGAATTAATTTTGACCCAAAAGATCCTAGAAAGGACGGTGTACTTCGAAGGTGGTATAAAGCCGTCTATCCGATTTTGAAAAACTATTATGGTACTGGAGGGGACTTGAACGTTGATGAAATTCACGAAGTGATTCCAATCACTGAAAGTTATGGACTTTGGCACCCTCAAGAAGGTATAGTCAATGGTCATTTCAAGCCTGACCCCGGACAACATTTAAGCAAGGTTACTCACCTAAGAGCAGGTGTTTCAAAGGTTTTATCGGATTCTAAATATTCTCCTGAAGTTGACCGTGGCTATGTCGTGGCTGATATGATTACTGGATATGGAGTATCAGAGGCAGTATTACATTATTATCGACTTTGGCACAACAACGATGTAAGGGGAAAGCGAGTAATCGTTCAAGGATGGGGTAATGTTGGCTCTGCAGCTGCTTTTTACATGGCCCAAGCGGGAGCCAAAGTTGTGGGAATCATAGATCGTGTAGGAGGTTTAATGAATCCAGAAGGATTCACTTTTGAGGAAATAACAGCTCTTTTTAAAGCTAAAAAAGGTAATGTGCTTGATGCGCCTAATTTGATACCCTTCGATGAAGTGAATCAAAAAATTTGGAGCATGGGTGCCGAGATTTTCCTGCCATGCGCAGCCTCTCGATTGATCACTCAAGGTCAGGTGGACGAAATGGTTAATGCGGGGATGGAAGTGATTTCATCAGGAGCTAATGTTCCATTTGCAGATCCTCAGATTTTCTTTGGCCCAATTGGCGATTATACAGACGATAAAATAAGTCTCTTGCCCGACTTTATCGCAAATTGCGGAATGGCAAGAGTTTTCGCATACTGTATGAGCGATGCATACAAACCTACAGATGAAGCCATTTTCAGTGATACGTCTAAAATTATTGGTGATGCTTTAGAGCGAGTTCATTATCAGAATTCAAGCAAAACCAAAATCGCGAAATCTGCGTTTGAAATTGCACTTGATCAACTCGTTTAAATAAGTTAGGTGGACTTCAACGAGATCTTAAGTCAGGTTTATTTTGGGAATTCAGTCCAGGACTACCTCTGGGTAGTCGGTTCATTAATTTTTGGGGCACTTTTCATGGCTTTCATTACCCATAGGGTTAGTGATCTTGTTTTCCGCTTGGTTGCCAAGAAAGGCTCGAACCTCGACAAAGAAGAATTACACAAATTAGTCCGAACTCCGCTGCAATGGCTCATCATGATGATCGTGGGATTCATATGCACAAGTCATTTGGATTTCCCAACCTCGTGGGACTTGGCCCCAAGAAGTGAATTTGGAGTGCGAATGGTTATTCACAGAACCTATCTGCTTTTCCTTTGTTTTATAATCACGTGGATCGCTCTGCGATTTACGAAGTTTTTGGCCATCGTACTGCTTGATCGTGCTGCCTTAACCGAATCAAAAGCTGACGACCAAATCGTAGATTTTTTGGTCGAAATCATTCGAATCATGGTAATTGTATTATCCATTTTCGTGATTCTAGGTGCGGTGTTTAAAATTGATATTGCCGCGCTGGTAGCTGGATTAGGTATTGGTGGATTAGCCCTAGCGCTTGCTGCCAAAGAAAGTCTTGAAAACCTACTTGCATCGTTTACCATATTTTTTGACAAGCCGTTTCTTATTGGAGATTTAGTGACGGTAAAGGGTATAACTGGCACAGTCGAGAAAATCGGTTTTAGAAGTACTCGAATTCGTACACTTGAAAAAAGCTATCTAACCATTCCAAACTTATTGATGGTGAATGACGTGCTTGACAACTTGTCCATGCGCACTTTTAGGAGGGTGCATTTCCATATCGGGGTCACATATAGTGCCACTAACGATCAAATTCAACGCATTGTAAGCGATCTTCAAAAACTTGTCGATGAGCATCCACATACGAATCAGGATGGAAAAATAAGCTTTGCTGGATTTGGACCAAGTTCACTCGACATCATGGTTATGTATTTCATAGACACTATGGATTACAGTGTTTTCTTGGATGTTAAAGAAGAAATCAATCTTCAAATCATGAAGATTATTGCTCATCATAAGGCGGAATTCGCCTTCCCTACTCAAACAATTCATATAGAAAAAACTTAAAACTCGCGATATGTACATTTTAATGGTTGTTGTTTTCGTTATTGGATATTTAGCTATTGCGCTAGAACATCCGATCAAAGTTGATAAGGCGGCAAGTGCATTGCTCATTGGAGCCATTACTTGGACCATATTCGCCTTAAATGCCGATGTAATCTTGGATGGTTCGGTCGGTTTTATTAAGTATTTAAAGGAGTACGCGTTGCTAAACGATGGGCAGCAAACCGATGCCCTACACTATGTAACTCACGAATTACAGCATCACCTTGCCGAAATTGCTGAAATCCTTTTCTTCCTATTGGGAGCAATGACTATCGTTGAATTAATTGATGCACATGAAGGATTCGCCTTAATTACAGATCGTATTAATACGGCAAACAAGGTGAAGCTTGTGTGGATATTAAGTGTTCTTACATTTTTCTTATCTGCTGCTTTGGACAATTTGACCACAGCTATTGTCATGGCTGCCCTTCTTAAAAAATTGGTCAAAGGCAAAGAAGATCTTTGGCTCTATGCCGGCATGGTTATTATAGCGGCCAACGCGGGAGGCGCGTGGTCGCCAATAGGTGACGTCACGACCATCATGCTTTGGATTGGCGGACAAGTAACGGCAGGAAATATTGTAATCAAGCTACTGATTCCATCTTTGGTGGCTTTAGCGGTTCCACTGATCATTCTCACTTTTACCTTAAAAGGCGAAGTTGAACGCAAGCTGGGTATGGTTGAGCGCCATCACTTAGAGGACAGAACAACACCTGGGGAACAAAAAACCGTTCTTTTCCTAGGTGTCGGAGCCTTATTGTTTGTGCCTGTGTTTAAAACCATTACGCATTTACCTCCATACATGGGAATTCTTCTTGGATTGGGCGTTTTATGGACGGTCACAGAAATTATGCATCGCTCGAAAAATAAAGCAGATAAAAGCAAACTATCCGTTTTAGGCGTACTTCAAAAAGTGGATACTCCTAGTGTTCTTTTCTTCTTAGGAATATTAGCCGCAGTTGGTTCTCTTCAATCTGCCGGACATTTGCGCGTAATGGCCCAGTTTCTTAACGACACTATTGGCAATATGTACGCAATCAACATGGTAATTGGTTTATTGAGCTCAATCGTTGATAACGTGCCGCTTGTGGCTGGCGCAATGGGTATGTATGATTTATTACCCGCGACTGCAGAAGCAGTTCCTGGAATAGCATACCCAGTCGACCATTCATTTTGGGAATTCTTGGCGTATTGTGCTGGAACAGGAGGTAGTTGTCTAATTATCGGATCTGCCGCTGGTGTAGCCGTTATGGGAATATTGAATATCGACTTCTTGTGGTATATGAAGAAGATATCATGGTTAGCTCTTATTGGATATGTCGCTGGAGCATTCACCTTTATTGCCATGGATATTTTCCTACATTAGAATTAACATAAGACTTTTCACAAGTAAAGCTCTTAGAGCGATAGATGGCATTATGCAAGGCTACCTTAGCCTTCATAAAATCACAATTTCATGTTATTGAATCTATTGCTCCAAATTCCCACCAGCGAATCTGGACTAACTACGACTGAAGAGGCCGCTCCTATTGAGCAAACTCTCTCTATTATCGACCTCATTATTGGTGGTGGATGGTATATCATGATACCATTAGGTATTCTTTCGGTTATTGCCATTTACATTTTTATTGAGCGTTTTCTCGCAATACAGAAGGCTTCGAAAGAAGACCCTCAATTCATGAATCAAATCCGAGATTTCATTCATGATGGAAAAATTGATGCAGCAAACCATTTATGTAAACAAACCGAAGGCACTTTTCCTCGAATGATCGAAAAGGGAGTTAAGCGCATAGGCAAACCACTAGGAGACATTGGCGCTGCAGTCGAAAATGTTGCTAAACTAGAGGTCTATAAATTGGAAGAAAGTCTGAGCACCTTAGCTACAATTGCCGGAGCCGCACCTATGATTGGCTTTCTCGGCACTGTAATAGGAATGATTGTCGTTTTTCATGAGATGCGTATCGCGGATTCCGGAATTGAAATAGAACAACTATCTGGAGGTATCATGCAAGCCATGGTCACTACTGTGGCAGGCCTTGTAATTGGAATTATCGCATACATTGCATACAATGTACTTGTAGCAAGAGTTGAAAAAGTGGTATATAAAATGGAGGCTACAACAATTGAATTCATGGATCTTCTTCAAGAACCCGCAGAATAATGGCTATTCAATCAAGAAATAAGGTTAGTGTAAGTTTCAGCATGTCCAGTATGACGGACATCGTTTTCTTGTTACTCATCTTTTTTATCATTCTCTCAACCTTAGTATCACCCTACGGGGTTAAGGTCGATTTACCTTCTGGAAAAGTTCATACAAAGGACCATCCAAAAATCGATGTGACCATTTTCAAGGATTTGAGCTATTCACTTGACGGACAAATGGTGTCAAAATCAGAATTGAGCGCCTTGCTGAAAAGCAAAAAGGCAGAAGTTGATAAGCCAAATCTTATTTTACACGTGGATCAATCAATTCCTACCGGTGAAACGGTAAGTTTTTTATCTCTTGCAAAAGAAAATGGATTTAGCATCGTTATAGCTACAGAAGCAAAATGAGTATTCTCCAAGATAAGAACAAGCGAAAAGGCGCAATTGGAACAGCAGTGTTCCACTTGGCCTTATTGCTTATTTTCCTATTTTCTGGGCTTACCATGCCCGATCCCATTCCAGATGACTCGCCTATGCCCATTCAATTGGATTTAGGAAATGTTGATTATGGGTCAGGAGAGGTTCAGCCTCAAAGCACTGATCCCCAAGAAATTCCCGAACCAGTAACCGATCCTGTTGAATCAAGTCCGGAAGAGGCTTTTGAAGAGCTAGCGACACAAACGGAATCTTCTGCCATATCTGCACCAAAAGAAGTAAGCAAAGAGCCTGTGAAGGAACCTGAACCCGAATTAAACGAACGTTTAAAAAAGGCCATCTCTAATCCTTTCGAAACAAAGGAAGATAATGACAGTAAAGGTCAAGGCTCAACCAATAAACCAGGCGATCATGGAAAGCCGGATGGCGCTCCAACTGGATCATCTTTAAGTGGAACTGCAGCCGGTGGAGGTGCTTCGTTAACCGGTTTTGGTGGTAGAGGTTTCCGGAATAGACCTAGAGTTCAGGGAAACTGGCAAGAGAGCGGAATTATTATCGTTGAGGTAATTTTCGATAAATATGGCAATTACGTGCGCGCAACGAGCGGTGTTCGGGGTACAACTATCACAAATGCCGCAATGATTAAAGCGGTAGAAGAAGCGGTAAGAAAAGCGACAATTGATCCAGATCCAGACGGTCCCGCTGAGAAAAAAGGCGAAATCCGATTTGTATTCACATTGGAATAAACCATCATGTTGCCTAGGTTAGTCTTTTTTATGTTGGTTGGAATTGCTATTTCCGACATCAAAGCTCAATCCGATACCGTTTTAATTTCCAAACATTTACATACGCTGGTCAGCACAGAAAGCCCAAGAAGGTTTGATAAATTAACCCAGCTAAATCAAACAGCTGATTACATTTTCAATGTTTTTAATGATTACTCAGAAGATGTAAGCTTTCAGTCATATCAAGTTGGTGAACGCGAGTATAAAAATGTGATCGCTTCATTTGGTCCGTTGGAGGCACCGCGAATCATCATAGGCGCGCATTATGACGTTTGTGGCACACAGCCTGGGGCTGACGATAACGCATCTGGCGTCACTGGTCTTTTGGAACTAAGTCGGCTACTTGATCAAGTAAAACTCGATTACCGAATCGATTTAGTTGCTTATACACTAGAAGAGCCTCCATATTTTAGAACTGAAAACATGGGAAGCTTTCGACATGCTAAGAAACTCTATGATGAAGGCGTGATTGTAAAGGGAATGATCGTTTTGGAAATGATTGGATATTTTGATGAGAAAAAGGCTTCTCAGGATTATCCGTTTGCGCCATTAAAACTATTTTACGGAAGTCGTGGCGACTTTATTACGGTGGTTAAAAAATTTGGATCTGGTCAATTCGCTCGGAGCTTTAACCGGAAATTCAAGCATAAATCTATTGTAGCGGCCAAAACATTTACTGGTCCGAAAGCACTTCCTGGAATTGACTTTTCGGATCATCTTAACTATTGGAAATTCAACTACTCTGCTTTAATGATCACAGATACGGCATTCTATAGAAACAAGAATTATCACGAATCAACGGATACCATAGACAGTCTAGATTTGGCAAAAATGGCTTTGGTGATTGATGCCGTTTTCAATACAATTATTTCAATTTGAGTTATTCAGAAGTCCTTTCCTATTTATACAGTCAGCTGCCAATGTATCAACGTATTGGACAAGCCGCCTATAAGGCTGATTTAGAGTCCACAAAAGCGCTTATGCGCATGCTCGATCAACCGGAAAAAAAATTCAAAGCCGTTCATGTAGCTGGGACAAATGGTAAAGGGTCGGTGTCTCACCTTTTAGCTTCCGTTTTTCAAGAGGCCGGATATAAGACTGGTCTGTTAACCTCGCCTCATTTAGTCGATTTTCGAGAACGCGTTCGAATTAATGGAAACAAAATATCCGAAGAATCCGTGATTGAATTTGTCAATCGATACAAAGCGGATTTTGAACGCCTGGAACTTAGCTTTTTCGAATGGAATGTCGGTCTAGCATTTGATCACTTTGTGAAATCTGAAATTGACATCGCTATTGTTGAAGTTGGCATGGGTGGACGGCTTGATTCTACGAATGTTGTCAATCCAGATTTATCCATTATCACCAATATTGGTATGGATCATAACCAATTTCTAGGTGAATCACTTGCGAGAATCGCCATGGAAAAAGGCGGAATAATCAAACGAAACGTGCCTGTTATCGTTGGAAAATCACAACGAGAAACGGAAGGCATTTTTCGCAAGACAGCATTGCAATTGGATGCACCAATAATATTCACAGACCAGCTCTTCCCACATGAAGTGCCAGAATGTCCTTTGAACGGAACCTATCAGAAGGAAAATTTCCAAACCGCTTTAACAGCTATTGATCGGTTAAATAACCAAGGATGGAACATCCGGGCCGAGCACATTCTAGCTGGATTTCAAAACGTCATTAAAAACACTAAGCTTCGTGGAAGATGGGAGCGAATCCAGGACAAGCCACAAGTAATTTGCGATGTAGGTCATAACATAGATGGCCTTCAAGCTATAACCGAACAGTTATCTAAAACCCCTTATCACGACCTTCATCTTGTACTGGGATTTGTTGCTGATAAGGATGTCAAGCAGGCTTTATCTCTCTTTCCTAAGGACGCGAAACTTTACCTGACCCAACCCGATATTCCGAGAGCTATGCCCATTAACCGACTAAGCAAAATTGCTGACGAAATGGATTTAAAGTTTCAGGCGTTTGATACAGTTGAGTTAGCCTATATAGCTGCGAGAAAAGCAAGCCATTCAGAGGATTTAATTTTCGTTGGTGGTAGCACTTTTGTCGTTGCCGATTTGCTTAAAATCACCTAGCGCTGAGCTGTAGTTTTTTCTAAAAGCGAAGCATTTTTCATAAGCTGAACAGCTTCTCTTCGATAGCCGTCATCATCTTTTCCAATAGCACTTTGCGCCAACTTAATTATCAAATCATAATTAGCGTTTCCAGCGTGCTCTGACCCCCGCAAGAGCATTCCAAAACCTGCAATGGACAATGACCATCGGAGGTTATTTGAAGCAGATTTAAGCGGAGAGTTCGATTTTCGAATTACTTCGGTAATCAATCTACTTTCAAGTTGACTCGGCTCCTTATATCTCAGTTTAAGTGTCGCTATTTCATTTGTAAGAATTCCCGCTGGTATTTCCTTTTCTGTTGTTACGTATTTCAAAGGGGCAATCTTTTTTGATGTTTTCCCAACAGGCACAATTTCATATAAGGCGGTCACAACATGTCCCAGCCCCATTTCACCTGCATCCTTTTTGTCATTATTAAAATCCTCACTTTCAAGCATACGGTTTTCGTATCCGATCAATCGATATTCAGCCACATTCGCAGGGTTGAATTCGACTTGTATTTTGACATCCTTGGCTACTGTATGTAAGGTCGAGGCATATTCTTTCACCAATGTCTTATTGGCTTCAGTTATGTTATCGATATAGGCGTAATTCCCATTTCCTTTATCGGCAAGTATCTCCATTTTTGAATCCTTGTAGTTCCCCATGCCAAATCCTAGGACAGTAAGAAATATCCCCTGATTTCTTTTATCCTCAATCAATTTTTCCATCTCAACATCTGACGAGGCTCCCACATTAAAATCTCCGTCCGTAGCGAGGATAACTCGATTATTGCCTTGTTCTATTAGTTGGGTCATGGCGACATCATAGGCGAGGTTTATTCCCTCTCCACCAGCTGTAGACCCACCTGCATTGAGCCGATCAATTGCCGCATTAATGTCTCGCTTTTTCGATCCTGATGTCGACTCAAGCACCAAACCTGCCGCTCCAGCATAAACAACGATTGCAACCTTATCATTATCCCCTAATTCCTGGACAAGCATTTTCAATGACGATTTTAGCAACGGTAGTTTATTGGACTGATTCATCGAACCAGAAACATCAATCAAGAAAACCAAATTACTCGGTGGTAAATCCTTTTTTTCCAGTGATTTAGCCTTGACACCAACATGGAGTATAAGGTTGCCCTCATTAAATGGGCTGTCTGTGATTTCGGTAAAAATATTGACTGGGTCATCGCCAGAAGGGGCGTCATACTCGTAGTCAAAATAATTTATCATCTCCTCTATGCGAACGGCATCAGCTGGCGGAAGCTGACCCTGATTGATAAATCGCCTCACGTTTGAATAAGATGCGCGATCAACATCGATCGAGAACGTGCTTAAGGGTTCTTGAGACACTTTGCGATAATTATTTTCAGCCATGCCACTATAGGATTCTGTATTGACTTCCACGTATAGCGCATCATTATAGCTTCCATTATTACCGTAAGCCTTGCTTTTCTGTCTCGATTCTGAAGAATTGCTCCATTTATATGAATCACATGAAACTGCTCCTTGAGAAACTGGGCTAAATCCCATTATTTCTATGGATTCCTCGTGATCCCTAGCAATAATTTCCATTGGCGGTTCTTCCTCTAATTTTTCAATTTCAAATCGCATTTTCAATTCTAAGAATGTCCTTCCTTTGACCGAAGCCCGTTCTGTTACAAAACCCTTTTTCTCCGCCTCAATGGAAATTATGTCTCGGGAGGAAGTCAATAGAAAGACCCCGAACTCGTCCGTAAAGGCCGAATCTGCGGTTACCATATCCACAACGCGCACTCCGACTATGGGATTCCCCATTTCGTCAATAATTTGACCTTTAATTATAGAGCCCACTTGTGCCATTGTAAGGCTCGAAATGAGACAAATTGATAGAAATAAACTCAGCTTCTTCATAGTCAATTACTTTTGGGGTTTGGTAAGGGGATGCACCCAGCGAATGAATTCCATAATTTCCTGTAAGAAAGATTGAATAAACATGTTTTCATAGATGTGGCGAACGCGCCAACGCTGAGTGACGAAGAGCTTTATCGGGCGTTTTTATCAACCCAAGACACAAAGATTCTGGGAGAAATTTACCGGAAGAATATGGCCTTGGTTTTTGGCGTATGCATGAAATACATGGGCGAAAAACACGAAGCACAGGACGCTACGATGGAAATTTTCGAGCGGCTTTTGACTCAGCATATCAAGACCGAAATCAAGAGTTTCAGAGCATATCTATATGTAATGAGTAAAAATCACTGCCTAATGAAAAAAAGGGGCGAAAAGGTGATTCATGTACAAATTACCGAGTCTGATATGGAATTGGCTATGGAAGTGCATCCTATTGATGAAAGTGAGCGCAATGAGGCACGCTTGAAAACCTGTTTGAATGAATTAAAGGACATGCAGAAAACATGTGTTGAGCTCTTTTATCTTGGGAAAAGGAGCTATATGGAAATCTCAAATGAGTTGAGAGTTACGATAAACGCGGTTAAGAGCAACATTCAAAACGGTAAAAGAAATTTAAAGCTATGCCTAGAGCATAAATCATGAAGCACGACAGCGAAATATTAAAACGAATCAAAAGCTACTTCATGCGCAGAAAAAGCGCTGACGAGGCTTATGAATTTGAGCTGGAAGCCGAACGCGATCCGTTCTTATACGAAGCACTCGAAGGGTTTGAAAGCATGCTTTCCTCAGATATGCAGCAGTCGATGGATGAATTGGATGATCGTCTCGATGCGAAAATCAAGCCTGCTTTTAATTGGGCGTCCATGAAAATGGCAGCCACAGTACTTTTAACCATTGGAATTGGTATCAGCCTTTATTTCATTGTTTTCAACACAGAATCTAAGGTAGGCGAGGTTGCAAATGAATCCGTTGAAACAAAATCTTATGAACCTCGGCAAAATGAATTGGTCTTCGACACGCTTGGGGAGATTAGCCCGAATGCATATGCCGTTGCCGAAGAAGAAACTTATAAAGCGATTGAAGATGAATCAGCCGAAAACGGCACATATGCAGCAAACGAACCTGATTTGGAACTGAAGACAACTCCAATTCAAAAAGAAAGTGTGGAAAGCGAATCGGATAGCTATGCATGGACGGACACCCAATCTAAAAAAGAGTCAAAGTTTAAAGCCAACGATGAAGACGATACAATAATCGCAATGGAGGAGGTTGTAGTTTCAAAAAATGCCACAAGTCACGGATTCGTGAATGCAGAGCCCGCCTCCGCAAGTCAAGATAAGCCGCTTCGTTTGAAAGAATCGAGTGCCTCAGCAACTGTGACAGAATCTTCGGTAGACTATGCCGCTGAAAACATCTCAAGTACTGAAAAACGAACTGGAGAAAAGCTGGAAGAAACTCCGCCCAAACCCGCTGTGGGTAAGTCAGCTTTCGACAGCTACGTCAATAAGAACATTAAGACTTCTGAAGGTATGCCTCGAGGAACTGTTTCACTCAGTTTTGAATTGGATCGAAATGGAATCCCGAAGAAAATTCAAGTCACAAAATCCTTGTGTGCCGCCTGTGATGCCGAAGCCATTCGCTTGCTAGAAAACGGACCCGCATGGGAAGCCGACAGCAAAAAGGCAACAGGAAACGTGGATATTCAATTTCCTTAAAAACCCCATTTTAAACGCGCAAAGACTGATGTTCCGTAGTTTCTAAAAAAGCTACCGTTATCCAGCATGGTGGTCTGTGCAAAAACGGAGAAATCCCAATTGCTTGCCACCGCCACAGACATTGATGGCATGAGAAATACGAGATTGACGCCAGGGGAATAGATACCAACCAATGAAGCTGAAATTAAGGGTGTTATTGGCTTAGAAACACTTAATAGCGCATTGTATTTCGTGGGCATCAAATTCTTTGCACTTGGTGGTTCCGTTGATGCAATGGAAGACCCTGCCAACGCAGCTGGATTAATGCTTTTGTCTAAACCCGAGGAGCTGTACATCAAGCCAGCCATCACATAAACATTACCTTTGAAAACGTAGTCAGATGATATGGACGCAGTGACCGAACCGCTTGTGTCTAGAAAATTTTTCTGCGGTTGAAAATAGGTCACTTCGCCCTTGAAGCTAGCCGTTTTTAAGTTACCCGCCCATCCCACTCCGAGGGCGACATCTTCGTTCCACCAGCCGCCCAAAACTTGAAAGTCATAGGTCCACTTATTGAATTTATACATCCCCGCGCCTACCCAAGTTGAGTCATATTTTGAAGGCGCTATGGCTATGTCAATGGAGCTATAGTTTTTAAAATAACGTTGAACTCGCACAGCATCGGTTCCGGGGCGTTCCTCATAATCGAAGTCAACCAAATTAAATGTGTTTAAGAGGTCATTAGAGTTCCAAAAGGTATTGACCCCCCAATTGATGCGCTGCCGTCCTAGTGTAATATCCCAGCCTTGTCTATTGTACTTCACCCAGGCTCGATCAATTTGCGAAACTCCAACAATCCCTGGCTCATCCAACCATGCCCAATTCAAATCGATTAGGCCATGATCTTTACTCACCGATTGTGCGAATACTGGATTAAAATTGACTTGATCTCCCGTAAAAACTCGGTTTCTAAGCTCCACTCCAAAGGTTACAGTAGGACTTACGTAGGCTCGAAAATTCAATCGATTGTGGATTAAATTTGAGTGAGAAACATAATTGAGATCTGCCATTTGAAACCCCTGCATGTTCTTGACATATCCTCTAAGCTGAAAGATATCTGTAAACGACTTGCCGGTAGAATCAGACTGAGCTTGGGTGTAAATACTTCCAATAACCAAAGGCAGCAGGATCAATCCAAGCTTAAAAAATGGGGGTAAATGCTTCATCCGTGTGCTTGACTAGCGCCTTTCGTCACTTGATATTTTGCCATCAACAAGCGTCACTACTCGTCTAGCTCGGTCGATAACGCGTTGATCGTGTGTCGAGAAAACGAAGGTCACTCCTTCTTCTTGGTTCAATCGCGCCATGATATCGAGTAAATTTTCCGTTGATTTAGAATCGAGGTTAGCGGTAGGTTCATCGGCCAAAACAAAATCAGGTTTTGAAGCTAAAGCTCGCGCCACTGCGACACGCTGTTGTTGGCCACCACTCAATTGCGTGGGCCGACTGTTCATTTTATCGCCAAGCCCAACTTCTTTGAGCAATTTCTCCACCCGCTCATCGCGCAGTTTTTTGTCGATCTTCTGCATCAAAATGATGAATTCCGTGTTCTCTTTCGCAGTTAAAACAGGAATTAAATTATAGCTCTGAAAAACGAAACCGATATGCTTCAATCGAAAGTCGATCAATTCATTTTCAGACATATTAGCCAATTCAAAACCATTGACTTTGATGCTTCCCGAAGTAGGCCTATCCAAGCCACCAATCATATTCAGTAAAGTAGTTTTACCCGAACCGGAAGGCCCAACGATAGCAGTAAATTCATTGTTTTCAATCTGTAGGCTTACTTCGTCCACAGCTTTCACGGGAACAACGCCATCGTAAATTTTCGACACCTCGGTAGTTTCAATTACGTATTTCATAAACTCGATTTTAGCCCTTAACGTTTTGTTAGTGGCGATTTCTATATTTTTCTAATTGCTTCAGAAGGGTTTAGTTTCAACGCTTTTCGCGCAGGATAAATAGCTGCTAAAATGGCCATTGCAAAAACCATCACGGTAATATTAATGTAGCTCTCGAGGGCCAACTCAGGATAAACAATGGCCGAAAATCCAAGTTCATTATAGGTTTCGCCCATAGCGCCCAGGTCAATGCCATTTGTTCCAGTTGCTTGTATGAATAAGAAAGCAACGAGCAATCCCAAAGGCCCGCCAATCATTGACAGAAAGACTGTTTCCAACATGATCATCATAAACACTTTCCGCTTGTTGAAACCCACTGCCATCAGCATACCGATTTCGCGGGTTCGCTCCATGACAGCCATGAGCATGGTGTTGATGATACTAAATAACAGAGCGATCAGGATTATTCCGACAATGACATAAGCAAAGGTGCTTCCGGCCTCAACCATGTAGCGCATACCGGTAGCTAAATCCAACCATGATTTCACCTCTAGATTGGGATATTTCTCTTGATACTCAGCTGCCATTGGTTCAGCCAGATCATGATTGTCTAGCAAAACAGCAATCTCGTGATAATCCTGAGCGTCTAAGCTCATAATGCTTGGTAAGTCGCTTCGTCTCACATAGGCATTGACTTCGTCCAACATTCCATTTCCCGATTTGTAAATCCCCACAACTCGGAAGGACGAAGCCACAATTTCTCCGTTGAGATCTTGAACGGTAAGGACCAATTTCGATTTTAGCTTAACATGAAATGACTCGGCCATTTTTTGACTTATCAAAATCGGGTTTCTCGAAACGCTCTCGAAGTAGTCGCCTTCGATCAGCTTCTCATTCAACTTGGTAACGACCTTTTCCTTTTCGGGATCGACACCAATAAGTTTAGCAGCTCCATTTTTGTTGGCAGAACCCATCATAGCTGTAGCAACGACCCTTCCTGTTGAACCAATTACATGCGGGGCACTCGCCATATCGGCCTCTATCGATTCTGCTCCAGAAATGAAATATTTCGCTTGTAGCTCTTCCCTAAAATTTGGCTCATGAAACTGAAAATGAGACATTTCCGATTCAATAACATCATTGATGCGTTGCTTCATCATTCCTTCATAAAATGCAGAACTAAAAGCACCAGCCCACAATCCGAGCGCCAAGGCAATGATTACTACCAAGCTGCGGATCTTATTCCGCCATATATTTCTCCAGGCAATTTTCGTCAACATAATTCTAGGTTTTAACTGCGCATGGCTTTAATCGCGCTCAGTCTGAGCACTGAAATGAATGGGTAAATGGCGATTATCGAAGCTACGATGGCTACAATGGCCGCCTGTTTAATAAAAATGGACACATCTAATGAAGGTTGAAGAATCGGTTCCATGCCATATTCTTCCATCATTTTTCCTGCTTCTTCACCCCCAAAACGAATGGGGTTTAAAAAGAAATAACCGATAACTGGATATGCTCCAAAAATGCCAACAAAAGCACCTAAAAGCGAAATGGTGATCACTTCCAAATAAACTACGAAAGCCAACTTAGCCCGTTTCATTCCTATTGCCACCAAGACTCCAAATTCATGCTTTCGTTCCGCTAACATCATTAATACGGTACCAAAAATTCCGAAGGAAATGACCATATAAAGTATGAACATAAAAATGTATCCTTCCACTCGGTCAGCCTCTATCATATCTACAAGGTCGGGAACTAAATCAGGCCATGCCATGACTTCCAAATTCGGACTAATTTCTCCTCGTAATTGATTGGCTATAGCAGTAGCTTCAGAGGCATCGTCAATAAGCAGCACCAAGTTTGAAATGGTTCCTTCGGTCCCATAAAGCCGCTGTGCTTCTTTAATTGGCAGCATAATCAGTTGTTTACTCAGATCCGGTGATCCGAACTTTACTATGCCTTTTATGGGGTATTTGCCCGCTGCGTTTGTACCGTGATAGCCTTGACCGAGTAATACGATCGTATCGCCAACCTTCACTTTATGGTATTCAGCCAGTCCCGCTCCAATAAGAACGGCTTTGTCGTCCGCAAGAAAATACTCACCTGAATCGATGTGCTCATCCAAATGGGTCATTCGTTTTTCCGCTTCTGGATCAGTCCCGACCACCATGGCCCCTTTCGTAGTTTCCCTAGTCGCACTCAGCGCGAAGCTTTCGATTCGTTCCACATAACCGGTAATCTTCTTATTTCCGTCTAAAACTGCTTTTAGCGAGTCATTAAAGACAAAGCTGTCATCCATCGATTTAGAATCCCAATAGCCTTTTGCATGGATTTGAATAAAGCCCGTATAAGACGCCACCATTGAGTTGGTCATATTGGTGTAGCTCCCTTCTTTCATACTCATCATGAGGGTAGCCATGATCACTGCGAAGAAAACGGAAGCCATGGTGATGACCGTTCTGCGCTTGTTGCGCCACAGATTTCGCCATGCTAGTTTTAGGTACAATTTCATGGTCGGTAGGATTTAGCTATTAAAGTCGATCTTTTCCAGCACTTCCAATTAGACCCAAAGTTTATTTCGCACATGCTTTTAAGAATCATTTTGATCTGAATTTTAGAATTTTTTTCGGCTGATAATAAGCCAATTTAACGCATTCGCTTCATGTTTTCCACTGTAAAAAAGCTATCGTCATAAGCTTCGTTGAATTTGATTTTATCGATGGTCATAACCGTCTTTTGACCCTCTTTTTCGACCGGAATCAACTCCAACTTTGTCGCCATTACCACACCATCCATTTCCTTTATGACGGAGGAATTCATGACATTGACCAAGTATCCATCTTCATCGTATTGTTCGGCTTTCAATTGGACGTAATCTTTTTGGTCTACAAATAAGACAAGCTTTCCCCACACCACTGGTGCTTCTGGCTTGGGCGTTAATTCAATCTTCCAACATTTGCGACCTTCAATAGTTGAATCGCCAACAATTTTATGGGTGTAATCGCGCACATTTGATGATTCCCTGACTAAATCATCGTTGCTCATATCCGTTCCCATCCAACTCTGACTCATCATACTCGGAGGCATTTTTATAGATCGCTCAATGCTTGGAACCCAGTTCCATACTTCTTTTCCTCGTTTTAAGAAAGCCGTTCCTGCATCTTTAGAAGGTGAAGTCAACACCATTAAGCTCAATTCATCGCCCTTACCCCAACTTTTCAAAGACATGCTTCTTGTCCATTTTGGCCGAATGGTTTGTATGGTCATTTCTGTATAGGCGGATTCCTTACCGCGCATTTTTTCTTCTGCTTTTCGAATGATATCAACAGGATCTTGAGCGCAGCCACCTAGGGAAAAAATTGAAATTAGAAGGAGAGTAATGACGTGTTTCATCTTAAACAAATTGTTTGATTAAATAAGCTTTGGCCTTTTCGGCAGGAAAGTTTTCTGGGTCAAGTAAGCAGTGCATTTGAACGCCATCAAGAATGGCGCTGAAATAGCGCATCATGGCTATTGGGTCATCGTAATCTTTACTCATGAAATACGTAGACAACGATTTCATAAAGGGCTCCATTCGAGGTCGCATTTGCGTCATTAGCATTTCGGTTACATCCTTTTGAAAAACCAACGACATATAAAGTTTCCATCGCTGAGGTTCTCTCAACGGAACATCGACACTAAGAGACACGATTTCTATAAAGCGAGCATCCGTTATGACTTCGTTCTCTTCGATTTTTAAAAGCGACATGGCATGATCGAACAATTCAGACATCAACGCTCGCAAAACATCCTCTTTGCTATGAAAATAATTGTACATCAACCCTTTGGAAACACCTGCCTTGCCTGCCACTTTGCTCACTGAAGCGGAATGATATCCTTCTTCAGCAAACACATGCAAGGCGGCCTCCAAAATTTGGACCTTTCGCTCTTGGCGAATCATTTCATTTTGCTCGGTTGTACGTGGCGACATCTTTTTAATTGAACGATCGGTCAAAATTACGACTACTTTTTAAATGACCAAGCGTTTAATTAAAAATTACGTATAAAAAAGGCCCAATCCATATTGAGCCTCTTTTCTGTAATTATTTAATGCTTTAAAATTCGCTGTATGCTTTGATGTGTCTGAAAGAAATAGATTCCAGTCTCTAAATCGGAAACATCGAGTTGGTTTCCTTCGATATTTCTTTCGCCAAGGAGCGCGCCATTCACATGATAAATCAAGACTTTACTTTGATCTGGATGACGCGCATAAAGCACATCGCTCACGGGGTTTGGATAAAAGCCAATCGTCTCATTTTCAAGCTTACTCAGCCCCGTGGGAATGGTGTCTGCAGGCGCTTCTGTAATGGTAAACTTGTCAATCTTGGCTCGATCACCTCCGTTGCCGTTAGCCCCGTTTACAGCATTCGCTCCGAGGTAAAAAGTGACATCTCCAGTTGCAGTTTCAGGCGCAGTCCAATCTACCGCAAAAACATTTGTTGAACTTATTCCATCATGCTCTACATAGTTTCTACCTGCACTTGTAGATAGCTGAGCATTTGAACTTGGATTTGACCAACCTGAAATATTATCATCGTTTGCATCGTCCAAACAAATCATTTGGAAACCATACCCAGCTGGTGTTCCCATGCTATTGTTTACGCTAATCTTAACGGAATAAACCGAGTCTGGCTTGTAAGCGTCTACAACAGCTCCACTTGCATTGGTCATTTCAAAATCAATCGAGACGTTCCCAAAAGAACCCGAATTATTATGACACGTGACACAGGTGTTTCCTCCATCGCCTGGCGCTCCCGTTGCTCGATTACCGTTTTGCGCTGGACCTCCAGCATTGGATTGAAACAACATTATTGAAACACAAGCAAGGATGATCGTAGAGAAAGCGTAGTGTTTTTTCATGACAACTAATTTGGCACGAAGAAATCAAAATAGATGTAGCGATACCTTTTGAAATCGTCAAAACCTATGATTGCTAATCAACCACTTTCATAAACCGCAGTGTTGCGTTTCCTTGATCGGAAGAAATTCGGACGATATAGGAACCTTTAAGCTGCCTCGAACTATCCACTTCAAATAGGCTTAAGAGTCAATTGCAGCTATAGCTACAACTCGATTGAAATGAATGGTAAAAATTATAGATCAATTCATTTACGATGCTGTTGGTCAATTGGTTGTGTAAATTTCTTATTGAAGCTTCGGTTGCTTAGGCCGTAGAAATGCTGTACTCTTGCACCCGCTTAGAAAAACCGACATATTATGATAGCTGCTCACAACGTTTCGCTTGCTTACGGAAAACAAAAATTATTTGAAGACGTCAATGTCAATTTCACCGAGGGTAATTGCTATGGCGTAATTGGCGCCAATGGCGCTGGTAAGTCCACTTTTCTAAAAATATTGTCGGGTGAAATTGAGCCAAACACAGGCCACATCACCATGGAGCCTGGAAAGCGACTCGCGGTTTTAACCCAAGATCACCACAAGTTTGACGAAACTCCTGTGCTTCAAACTGTCATCCAAGGCCACAAGCGGCTGTTTGAAATCATGACAGAAAAGGACGCTATCTACGCCAAGCCCGATTTTTCGGATGCAGATGGCATGCGCGCTTCGGAATTGGAGAATGAGTTTGCCGAAATGGATGGCTGGAATGCTGAATCGGACGCTGCCGCGTTGTTGAGCGGATTGGACATTATAGAAGACAAACATTATGCGTTAGTCAAGGACTTGAACGGTAGTGAAAAAGTGCGCGTATTGTTGGCACAAGCCATTTTTGGAAATCCCGATGTGTTGATTCTCGATGAGCCGACTAACGACTTGGATTTGCACACCATTAGTTGGTTGGAAGACTTTTTGCTCGACTTCAAAAACACGGTGATTGTTGTTTCTCACGACAGGCACTTTCTAGATACGGTTTGCACGCACATTGCCGACATTGACTACAGCAAAGTGCAGTTGTTTACAGGAAACTACACGTTCTGGTATGAGTCGAGTCAATTGGCGCTGCGCCAGCAAGCCAACCAAAACAAGAAGGCCGAGATACGAAAGAAAGAATTGCAAGAATTCGTAGCGCGATTTAGCGCCAATGCCTCAAAATCAAAGCAAGCGACAAGCCGGAAAAAGTTGTTGGAGAAAATCAATGTGGATGACATCAAGCCTTCCACGAGACGCTATCCAGGCATCATTTTCCAACAAACCCGCGAAGCAGGAAACGATATTTTGAAGATAGAGCAATTGAGCTATTCGAGCGGTGGAACCACGCTATTGCACGACTTAAATTTGACGGTTGAAAAAGGCGATAAGGTGGTTTTCATCAGCAGAAACAGTTTAGCCACGACTGCTTTGTTCCAAATTTTAGTAGGTGAAATTGAAGCCAACAGCGGATCATTCGCCTACGGTCAAACCATTACAACAGGCTATTTACCTACGAACAACGAAGCTTATTTCAGTTCAAAAATTGACCTCATAGACTGGTTGAGACAATACTCTCCCGAAGGTATGGACGACACAGACACCCGAGGGTTTTTAGGTAAAATGTTGTTTAGTGGAGACGACATCAAGAAGAAGACAAACGTACTCAGCGGAGGTGAAAAAGTGCGTTGTATGCTGAGCCGTATCATGATCATTGGCGCCAATTTGCTCATCATTGACGAACCAACAAATCACTTAGACTTGGAATCGATTACGGCCTTTAACAACGCCTTAATCAACTTTCCCGGTACAGTACTCTTCACTTCCCATGACCACACGTTTACACAAACAGTGGCGACACGAATCGTGGAATTGACCCCAACAGGCTGCGCAGACAAGATGATGACCTATGACGACTACATTGCGAATGAAAAGATTCAATCGCAAGTAGCCGAAATGTATGCATAGGCGGCTTAAAAGCTCATTCTCACACCGAATCGAATCCTACGTGGTAATTCGTAATTGTTTGGATCGGCTTGTTTGATCGCATAGTAGTCCTGAAAGGATTTCTCGCTGTTTTGAGTACCAGCAAACACCAGTCCTGCAGCTGAATTCAAGTAACCATCATCGTCTGGATTTCCGGTGGCGCGATAAACTGCGTTGAGCGTTTTTGAGTTCAACACGTTCAACACCTGAACATATACGTTCAAGATGGTTGGCTCCTTGTCCTTATCTTCTTTATCCCAGAAGAAATTGCGGTCGAAACCAAGGTCGAAACGAAATTTCCAAGGAAGGCTCGCGCTGTTGATTTGACCATTCTGCAAAGGCGATTGCGTATTGCTAAACAAAGCAGCTGATGTGACGTTAGACTGCGGATTGTAAGGCATTCCTGATCCACCTCGAACTTGAAGGTTGACCCCAGAATTCTTCACCAATACATGTTCCTTCACGAGTCTGCCTTCAACCCATTTGGCTTCGCCCAATCGATAGTCAACGTTGGCAGTAATTTGATGCCGTTGATCATAGGCCAAACGCACCGGAGCGCGTAAATTGGGTTCTCCGGTTCGCGCAAGATTCAACTGCGAAGTGGCGCTAGAAGCGGTTCCTTCAGCAAATTGAAGGGTATAGAAAGCACGGAAAGTCAAGTTCTTTTTCGTGCGGTAATCATAACTGATAGTCGTTCCTTTAACGGTCGAAAAATCGATATTGGCGTAGGTTTGATATTCGATCGGATAGGCGTCAAAAACGCGGGTCGCTTGAACCATATCGCGCGACTCTCGATAAAACGCAGCGATGCGCAACGCTGAATTGTAGGTGATTTTTTGCTCAAAACCAATTTCGTAATCCGTAGTTCGCTCGGGCTTTAAATTTGGGTTGTTGAGTTGAGCAGAACTTGCCCTGCTCTCCAAATAATAATAGTCCGTTGGATCCAATCGATTTCCAATGGTAGGTCGTTTGGTAAGGATATCATAGTGTGCATAGAACTTGGCATGGTCAGAAATCGGAAAGTTGAAGGCAATACGCGGCATGAAATTCGGCTTTGGCTGATAGTCTTCAAAGGATTCGGAAGTGATGTCAACACTATTTGTTGCATCCTTATCAACCAACAACGGGGCCGGGAGACCATTAGAAACGCGCAATGCCGATCCGTCTTGCAATTCCGCACCCTGCGCATTATACCAAACATCGCCATTGCGGTAGCCCAAAATCTCGGTTGGTGTCTTCACATTATCTACATACACTACATAGTCAGCACCAATATTTCCAGGATGGCTATTCATTCCTTCTGGTAACAACGCCATGGCTTCATCTTCTCCCGCTTTTACAGTCGGGAAGAGCACATAGGGATCTTTTAAAACCTGCTGATTGGCATCGTATTGATCGACCCGCACACCAATTCGAAAATTAATGTCTCGAAATTCAAATTGATCTTCAATATAACCCGCCAAATAGACCGGTTGAAAAGGCGCCACAGGTCGAGTCAAGTTTCCATATTCATCCTTGGCGCTGAAGTAATCGTCAAACGAAGGCGTTTCTCTGGTTCGGTTTCCATAGGCATCAAAACCATAATAACTTACAATGCCGTTGCCACTATTATTTAGTTCATCGGCCGTGAAATACTCAATACGGAAAAGCTCCGGATCTATGCTATTGATATCCAAGAAATCGGTTCCATCTGGATCAAGGCCGACCACTTTACGCATGTTGTAATCGATAAAAGACTGCTCGTCACCGGCACTGTATTCACCAGGCGCGGCATTCAATCTATCGTAGGAAATGTATGGCCCTGGATATTCAATATGGCTGTTATCGTAGTCCAATTGTTCGATGTGTGAATTGGACCGCAACCGTGCAATGGTCCACAGCGACCGAGGATCGAGGCTGTAGGCCCGTTCAATGCGCTGTTCGTATTCGAATCCAAGTACAAGGGAATGATTGCCCATATCGACTGCGCCTTGGCCAGTAAACCGAAATTGATTCGCCACACGCTCGGCATAATTATCGGTCAATGCACCGTGGGCATTGGTCAAGTCGTTGTTGTATGCCCACATGCCATAAACGCTTCTACTTCTTCCGTCAAGGTTGTCGCCATTGATTAAACCACCTCCACTTTGAATATTATTGTAATTAGCCAAAGCATCCAAGCGGTCAGGATCAAAACGCGGATTGCCCTCACCATCAAAACCCTCCCAGCCATTCAATTCATAATAGCGTTGAGTGAATTGCGCCAATTCTGGGTTGGCAGTTCCAGGCTCAAAGGTGATTAAGGTATCGCGATACGTTTCTTGGATGTTTCCAAAAATCCCTGTTGCGCTATCCTGGCCGTTGGCATAGTCAATAGATTGATAGGTAGTGAATTTACCTAAGTAGCCATAGTTGAAAAAGTCGTCCCCAAAGTTTTGGTTTTGGCGGCTGAAATTGTCTTGGCTAAAATCAGCTTGAAGGGAATAGGATGCACTTTTAATCAAGCCTTCAGCTGGTTTTCCGTCCGCATCAACGTTTTGAAATCGCTGTGTAAAGCGGCCATAAACCCTCCAATCGAGGGTAGTCTCTAAGGGATAGCTTTCGTAGTCCAACAAAGAGTGATCGTAGGCGTAGCGATTGCCCGTATTGGCATTGAGGCTACCTCCAAAAGTTAAGGTAGTGTTGGTAGTGGTATTCACATCCAACTTGGCGGTGAGGTTGGTTCCCTTTTGTCGCACATTCGGCCGCACATTCACATATTCAAAGTCAGAAAGTCTTAAATAGTCGGTGTTTGGAATGACAGAGTTGTCGGAGAAGCCTTGACGCAACGGGTCAGCCTTTAGATCGGCTAAGACATCGTCCTTTATTTTCCAAGCACCAATAGCGGAAGGACGCGCATCCAACTCATCGGTCAAGTTTCCTGCGATGAAGAAACCAATCAACGAACGACTTGTGGTATCTGTCATTTTCTTCAACAACAGCGGACCGGACAAGCTGAACTCCAATAGATTGTAACCGTAGGGATCGGCACCTACATAGCGATTGCCCGCCTGAATGCCCGAAGTGACGTATTCAACGCTGCCGTGATAGTCGGTGGTAGACGACTTAGTAGTTATGTTGATGACAGCCCCAGTAACGTCACCATAAGCCACTGGAATTCCACCTGTGTATGCTTCTAAACCTTGAATCGATCCCATGGGAATACCTGCTACGCTTTTCATTTTCACCCCATCAATAATAACGTATCCAGCATCTGCTCGCATGCCCTTGGCGTATAAATTTTTACTGCCGTTTTCATTGCCTACAAAACCCCCGAGGCCGGTAAGTTTAGAAGATAGATCTCGACCGGGCATAACCATCAATTCCTTGTCATCAAGGCCGACAGTGGTCACGCCATTCATATCTATAATGGGTCGCTGATACGTGGACGTTCCAGAAATGGTAACGGTATCACCTTGAATAGCCACAGAAGTCAGGCGAATGACATTCTCATGATCCAAAAGGGTGGTTTTGTTTGGATTGACCAAAATTTGGTTGAGTCGCTGGGCGCTAAATCCAAGCGAACTCACTTCGAGATCATACTTTCCCGGTGGAATGGCCTTTAATTCAAAGACTCCATACTCATCGGTAATGGTGCCAGCTATAACGTTATTGCCTTTCCACAAGGCAACATCGGCAAACATGACGGGCTTAGACTTTCCTTCGGTTACGGTGCCTTTAATGGCTCCATTTCCGAATTGGGCACTTAGCGAAAAATGGCATCCAAGAAGAATGCAGAAGGTAATCAAGTTTAGTTTCATGATGCACAGTATTGCGGATGCATGGTGACATCATGAAGTTTCGATTCGAGGGTAAATGCAAGCGTTTAGGTTAGTTAGGTTGACCTACTCGAGGTCCATGAGTTGCAATGCGCTCCTTGATTATTAAAAATGAACTGGATCGAAGAAAGACAATAATCATTCGGATTCCTATATGGATTGAGAATGCGGTGGGATTGGCGAGTCGAACTGCGCTTGTGGCTTGGGTCTTTTGTCTAAGGTGCGTGGTACAAGGTATTAGGACTTAGTCGATTTAAGCGTAAAATCCATGGAGCTGCCTTGGAATTGTGACCTAATCTTTTTGCTTCCCGTTCTATCGTGTAACCTCTACCTGCATAAACAAAAAAGCCCATTTCACTTTGCGAAACAGGCTTCATCACCTTGTGAGACATACTGGATTCGAACAAGTGACCCCTGCTCCGCCAGCTGGCGGATAGTGCTCTAAACCTCCCGATTGTTATCGGGATGAGCTAATGCAGCAACATAAATTTCGTTGGATATGGAACTAGATTTTGACTGTAACCTTTTTGAGATATAATTTACTTGGTATCGAACAACCCGTATCATTATAAAAAAGCCCATTTCACTTTGCGAAACAGGCTTCATCACCTTGTGAGGCATACTGGATTCGAACCAGTGACCCCTGCTCCGCCAGCTGGCGGATAGTGCTCTAAACCTCCCGATTGTTATCGGGATGAGCTAAAGCATCAACATAAATTTCGTTGGATATGGAACTCATATTTGTTTGTACTCCACCTCGTGACGTACTATACTTGAGTTTCAAATAACCCGTTTTGCCATAAAAAAAGCCCATTTCACTTTGCGAAACAGGCTACTTCAGCTTGTGAGACATACTGGATTCGAACCAGTGACCCCTACCCTGTCAAGGTAGTGCTCTAAACCAACTGAGCTAATGTCCCGTGTATTATTAAAAGAACGATAAAGGATTGCTCCTTTTTTTTTGAATGGGATTCGAACTAGTGAACCCCTGCTCCGCCAGCTGGCGGATATTGCTCTAAACCTCCCGATTGCTATCGGGATGAGCTAATGTCCCGTGTATTATTAAAAGAACGATAAAAGATGACTCCTTTTGTTTTGGTTGGGGTTCGGCTCCGAAGATATTATTCAGCTCCCAATTATCAAGCTAAAAAAGTTAGATGCTTGGTTCGTTTAGCGCCATTATCCAAAATCAAGCATAAAAAAGCCCAGTCACTTTCGTGCTGGGCTAACTTAAGTGGGAGATGAGGGGTTCGAACCCCCGACCCCCTCGGTGTAAACGAGGTGCTCTGAACCAGCTGAGCTAATCTCCCAAAATTTCAATCCTTTTTTCGCTGTAACATTACCTCGAAAAAGGGCTGCAAATATATATGAATACCTATTTGATGCAATAAGCTCCAAAAAAGAATTTAAATCCGAAAGATTCCTACTGCATTTTTTCCAAAATATCCTTGAAGGCACTCGATTCTGAAATGAGTCGTTGCACATTGGCTTTTGAAATCGCTAAGGCCGTAACGGGCGATTCCGCCTCTGCACTATATATGTTTGAAGCATTCGATAAGATAGCCTTTTGACCCAACAAACTACCTTTTCCAACTAACTCAATGGTTTCTTTCCCCTTCACGATCCGAACGTTGCCTCGTACCACGATGAACATGCCTTGAGATGTGCTCCCAGACTTCATAATAGTTTGACCGTTCGAGTAAATTTTAGACTGGCAGAAGTTGGCCAGTTTTTTCACCGTTTCCTTGTCTAAATCTTTAGCCCAACTCACAGAGTTGAGTAACTCGCTTGTTTCTGGAAGGTTTAAAGAAGGTGGCTTTTCCATGAGTTGTTTCATTCGAGCCTCGATGTCATGTGTTAGCTTAGCCGCCTCGCCTCCATCCAATCTGCCTTTGCCTCGCAAGCGGTCAACGGTGTGCAATTCGTAGTTTAAAACCGAACGAATAGCCTGACGAGTGGCGATCGCTCGATAAATTTCTGGATATGTGTTTCTAAGGTTTCGAACAAAGGTTTGCCCACTGATGATATTCTCATTAATCTCTTGTTCGATTCGCTCAAGGTTTGGTCGCTCAGAAGTGTCTTCAGCTCGATACATGCTCTCCAACAATTTGAGGCAATCTTCCTGCGCTGCGATAAAACCAACAGCGCTGTCATAGCTAACGGCCAGTTTCTCGAAAAATGCATTTTCCGTAATTTTTCCAATAATTGGCCAAGACTGAAGCGAACTCAACCATTTTGGTGGCTGCCAAAGGAGTTCTAAATCCTTCCGATGTGAAAGCGAAATAGCGCCCTTATCATCCAAAATATCGTTTACTGTGTCGCTCAAGGTTCGCACCGCTGTTGGACTCAACATTCCTTCCTTGAATTGCTTCCAATAGCTACTCTTTTCCTTTTCAAGTATCCTTAGTCTATGTTCAGCAATTTTCGCCACACTTAGCGCGTCTTCGTCAATATTTTCTACCGCCTTCAATTCTTTTGGTAAATACTCAGCCACCGTACTCCAATTGGCTTTTCTCAAATGTCTGTCCTCCTTTAGTTTTAGCATATGCGATTCAGCACTGCTGCGCATATAGTCCGAAGACGCCTTCATAGCAAGCGCCTTCACGGGAGCCACATCAAGCAATCCTAGTTTTACAACCAAGAATTTAATAGTCGTTGCATTCACTAAGAGGGTAAGGGTCACTGTACCGGCAATAATGAAAAGAAATTGATCTTTAATCCGTGTCGCTTCAACCGCAGTTATATCCATTGCTTGAGCTAAATCAGCTGAGTCAATGCCAGCAACCATCAAGGCAAGTGCGAGTCCAATGGCTCCTCTCAATGCTCCATACCAAACGACAATGGCGTCTTTAACTGGAAGCCCATATCCTGTATTCTTCATGAATGGATAATGAATGAGAATCACAATGGCTCGAATAATATGGACACCCACATAAATGATCCCGAGAACTAAGAAGTCATTAGCCGTAAACTCCGTTCGCTCAGCGATAACAAATCCTACGATCAGGAATATCAAACAATTGGCAATGAAACCCGCCAACTCCCAAAACTCATGCATAAAATGCTCGACTTGAGGCGAAACGCTGGATCTACCAAATCCTCCGACCATTAATCCGAGTGCTACTAGCGCCAACACACCAGAAACGTGCATGAAATGTTCCGCCACATAGAACGTAAGATAAGCAGCCGCAACAACGGCCGAAATTTCGACCATTGCATCATTAAACACGCCTTTCAGCCATCTTAAAATAATCCAACCAAAGAATAATCCAACGCCAATTCCACCCAAGGCCACTCTAAAAAACTCAACAAAACCATTGGCATCAGAAGCTTGACCTGAAAGACCAAGAAAGAACACCATGAAAAGCACGATGGCCGTTCCATCATTCAAAAGCGATTCACCTTCGATGAGCGTCCCCAGTTTTTTGCTAGCTCCAAGGTCTTTTAAGAGCGCAACAACAGCCACTGGATCTGTGGCGCTTATCACAGAACCAAACATGAAAGCAAGCGACCAATTTGCCCAGCCTTCTAGTCCAAGATCAAACATATCAATGGCGTAAACCATCACCCCGGTAAGGAGCAGCGCTACGATAATTCCGGGCACAGCCAAGATCACTGAATTGGTTGCCGATTTTTTAAACGTATGAAGGTCCATGGCAAAAGCCGCTTCAAAAATCAAAATCGGTAAGAACACGAAAAAGAGCATGTGAGGGTCGATGTGTGCAGCCCATTTGAATGATTCCGCAATAAAGCTCACGTCAAATCCCAGCCAAACATTAAACGCTCCAAAGCGCGTGAGCACACCAAGCGCCATCCCAATAATGAGTAAAAGTGCCGTAAAAGGAACTGGAATTGCCTTCAGAAAATGGCGCGTAGCTGCACCTATGAAAACAGCAATTATTATGAAAAACAATCCGGAAGTATCGGGGCCATGATGACCTCCTCCTTCATCGTGGTGTTCAGCCTGATGAACCTCAGCCATGCCATCACCGTGTTCGGGTTGAACAGGATGTTCTGGATGTTGAACGCTTGTGTTTATGGCGTTGTCCGAAGAAAAGTAATTATCACTGGATGCAAATCCATCTACACTAAAAAGGAAGGTGGCGCATAAAATTATCACTGCCGGTATGAGCAGCAGCCAATTTTGTTTTTTGGACATAATCGTATTGGTTTAGGCTTAGTGCGCCCAAATTATTGAATTTGTCGACTTATCGACTTCCTTGCGGAGATAAAAGCAATTTTTCTATTGTTGGTGGGTAATGATCAAGTTCCAACTGCCGCACTTTCTGCTCTATATCATCGATTGTATCGTCATGATTTATTGAAGCCGAAAACTGCGCAATCACCTTTCCTTCATCAAAGCGCTCATTCACAAAATGGATGGTGATGCCAGATGCTACATCGCCCGCGGCTTTCACCGCCTCATGCACCTTGCGGCCATACATTCCTTTTCCACCGTGTTTCGGCAAAAGTGCAGGATGAATATTGACAATGCGGTTATTAAACCCCTTGATCAAAAATGCAGGAACCAGAAGTAGCCATCCGGCTAAAATGATCCAATCGATTTTATGTTCTTCCAATATGGCCAACACCAATTCCTCATCTTCGAAATCACTTTTTGGAACATAAGCCCAATCAATGTTAAGGCGTTCTGCGCGCTCAATAACCCCCGCACCGCTTCGATTCGTAACAATGAGTTCAACCCTTACATCAGCACTCAACTCGAAATGATGAACAATTGCCTCGGCATTTGACCCTGACCCAGAGGCGAAAATGGCTATGTTGATTGGGGAAGATGCTTTTTTGCTCATGACGGTTAATTTTCGCTCCTCAAAAGTAAATGTCCCATGCAAGAATCCGGAAAGTTTATCCCCTACGAAGGGGCCAAATTAAAACCATCAGAAACGCTAGAACGCAGTTTAGCATTTTATCAAATCTCGAATCTAAGAAGGAGTGTTCGTGACTTTTCTTCCGATCCTGTTGACATCGAAGTCATCAACAACATCATCAAAACTGCTGGAACAGCACCGTCAGGCGCTCACAAACAACCTTGGACCTTTTGTGTAATAAGTAACCCTGAACTCAAAAAACAAATCAGAGTAGCGGCCGAGCAAGAAGAATATGAAAGCTACCAAAATAGAATGAGCGAAGAATGGCTTCAGGATCTCGCTCCATTGGGCACCGACTGGAATAATCCCTTCCTCGAAAACGCTCCTTGGTTGATCATTGTGTTCAAACGCGTTTATGAATACATCGATGGCAAAAAATGGCAGAATTATTACGTTAATGAGTCGGTTGGAATAGCGTGTGGAATGCTCATTTCGGCCATTCACAACGCTGGTTTGGTAACGTTAACGCATACACCAAGTCCAATGAATTTTCTTACAAAAATTTTGGATCGACCGGACAATGAAAGACCTTATTTACTAATGCCAGTAGGTCATGCAGCCCCTTCAGCCCAGGTGCCAGACTTGACGCGTAAGACACTCGAAGAGTTGACAGTTTTATACACTTAATATTCATTTTGCGATAATTAAGGGAAAAGGTATTTCTTTGCACTCTGTAAAAAAAGCTAACACTAAATAAAGCATCATGGCGGATATTCAAGAACGCGTTGTAGCGATAATCGTTGATAAATTAGGAGTTGACCAAAGCGAAGTTAATCCAGAAGCAAGTTTCACCAATGACCTCGGAGCCGATTCGCTCGACACAGTCGAACTAATCATGGAATTCGAGAAGGAGTTCAACATCGCTATTCCAGACGATCAAGCGGAGAACATCTCTACAGTTGGAGAAGCGATTAAGTACATCCAAGAACACGTTTCCTAAACTTATTAAGTAAACTTATGAAGCTAAAGCGGGTAGTTGTTACCGGCATTGGTGCGTTGACCCCAATAGGGAACAATGCAAGCCAATATTGGGAAAATCTTCTCAATGGGAAAAGTGGTGCTGCGCCAATTACCCGTTTTGACGCTTCTAATTTTAAAACGCAATTTGCGTGTGAGGTTAAGAATCTTGACCTCGATAATTTCTTCGATCGAAAGGAAGGCCGAAAACTGGACTTGTTTTCAAAGTATGCTTTAATCGTTTCCGATGAGGCCATCTTGGATGCAGGCTTAAATGACCCGTCTTTAAATCATGACCGCATTGGGGTGATTTGGGGTTCTGGAATAGGCGGTATAACTACCTTCCAAGAAGAAGTAAAAAACTTTTACGAAGGAGATGGAACACCTCGTTTCAATCCTTTCTTTATTCCCAAGATGATCTCCGACATCGCTGGAGGTCATATTTCCATGAAATATGGATTTCGCGGACCCAACTTTAGTTTGGTAAGTGCATGTGCAACTAGCACGAACGCACTAATTGACGCATACAATTACATCCGTTTAGGTAAAGCCGATGCCATCGTGTCTGGAGGCTCAGAGGCGGCCATTAACGAATCTGGTATTGGTGGATTCAATGCCATGCACGCGCTTTCTACTCGAAATGACAGTCCAGAAACGGCTTCACGTCCTTTTGATAAAGACAGAGATGGATTTGTCATGGGTGAAGGTGCTGGTTGTGTAATCTTAGAAGAGTATGAACATGCCGTGGCGCGAGGAGCAAAAATCTATGCTGAAATTGCCGGTGGTGGATTATCCGCTGACGCGCATCATATCACCGCACCACACCCTGATGGATTAGGTGCTTTGAATGTTATGCATTCTGCATTAGAAGATGACCCAGAATTAACTCCAGAGTCGCTAGATTATGTGAATGTACATGGGACGAGCACGCCATTAGGAGATATTTCAGAGTTAAAAGCTATCAAAGCTGTGTTTGGCGATCACGCCTATAAAATGAACATCAGTTCGACCAAGTCCATGACGGGTCACCTACTTGGTGCAGCGGGTGCCATCGAAGGTATTGCTACGCTGTTAGCGGTACAAAATGACATAATCCCTCCTACCATCAACCACTTTACGGATGATGAAAACATTGACAGTAAGCTTAACCTGACCTTTGGAAAGGCACATAAGCGGATTGTAAATGCTGCCTTGAGCAATACCTTCGGATTCGGAGGTCATAATGCTTCGGTGATTTTTAAGAAGTTTGTAGGATAAACCCCTGCAGTTTCCTTGAATTTTTCCAACATATTCAAAAAATATAGCGAGCGTCAAAAGCTACTCAAATCTTATTTGAAAAGTCATTGGGGTGTATCACTTGATCACATTGAGTGGTACGAAAAAGCGCTTAGACATAAATCGGTCATCGGTTCTGGGAAATTTTGCCCTACGGACTGCAACGAACGGCTTGAACTGCTGGGAGATGCTGTATTGGATACTGTTATTACCGAGTACTTATTCGATCTCTTGCCCGATGCAGATGAAGGTACTCTAACTAAAATCAGAGCGCGAATCGTAAATCGACAAACCTTAAGTGAGGTTGGTCTACGTGCCGAATTAGATACGGTTTTAGAAGCACGTATTGGGTCCGATGATTCGATAGAAAAAATTGTCGGAAATGCCTTAGAAGCATGGCTTGGAGCAATTTATATGGATAAGGGATTTGAGGCTACGCGAAAGTGCGTTAAGAATTACCTTCTTCAAAAATACCTTGACATTGACGAATTAGTTCAGCAAACATCTGATTTCAAGAGTGCCCTAATTGAATGGGCACAACGTGAAAAGTGCGCTTTTGAATTTCGAACATTTGCTTCAGTTGATCAAATAGGAGGATTTGTATGCGAAATTCACATAAACGGTTCCCTTAGTGCTCAATCGATCGAACGATCAAAAAAGCGTGCTGAAAAACAAGCGGCTAAAATCGCATATCATAACCTTGGATTAAACTCACATGACTCGGCATAAGCTTATTCTTGACGATGACTATGAATTCTTGAGTTTTGGATTAAGCTGTAACATCAAGGATTTTCGAGTGGCCTGGCATCTCAATCAAAGTTTAGGGTTTAATTTAAAGCGAGATTATTTAAACGTATCCGATCGAGAAAACACCATCCACGAATACTCCCTTTATAAGCACATGGACGAGGAAAACCATGTCAAATATTTGCTCATCAACAACCAAAGTGATGGAATCCCATTGGTCAAGGCTTATAAATCATTCAATTTATTGCTTTTGGTAGAGGGAAACATTCAAAGCTTCGATTCGGATGAATTCATTCAAAAGCTACAATTGATTGAACCCATCCAATTCGCCATGGAGCTAGACCCAAAAGCCATAGCTAAGCATCAGTTTTTACTCTTTGAAGATTGATTTGTTCACAGTTAACCCCGATTCATACCCACATTGCATAGAAGGTGCAATATCTTCGCCCATAACCAAACCGATGTTAATCAACAAAACCAAAATAGTTGCCACTATAGGCCCAGCTTGTTCCTCTCCACAAGTTCTCACTGAAATGATCCAAAACGGGATGAATGTTGCGCGAATGAACTTTTCGCACGGCAAGCACGCTGATCATGAAAAAGTGATCACATCTCTTCGAGCCATTGATGGCGAACTTAAAACGCATACGGCAATTCTGGCGGACTTAAGCGGGCCAAAAATGCGTATTGGAGAATTGAGCCAACCTGAAGTTGAGCTAATAGAAGGCGCTGAGCTGCGACTGACCTCGAATCCAATAGTTGGCGATCAACATCGCGTTTCAGTGAGCTATCCCGAGTTGACTAGAGATGTAAAGGAAGGCGAAACAATCCTTTTGGATGACGGCAAGCTCCGAGTGTTAGTGATCGGAACGGACGGTGACGATGTCATAACAAAGGTGACTCAAGGCGGAATGTTGAAGCCCCGAAAGGGCGTGAATCTTCCGGAGTCTAATCTGTCGTTACCTAGCATCACCGAAAAAGATAAAGAAGACCTCAAATTCGCGATTAAGCATAATGCATCCTGGATAGCATTGTCATTCGTAAGAAAGGCTTCAGACATTGAAGACTTGCGCAGTCTCATCGAATCTCACGGATCAAAAGCGCTAATAATTGCGAAAATTGAGAAACCTGAAGCTGTCGAAAACATTGACTCCATTATTGCTTGCTCTGATGGAATTATGGTTGCACGGGGAGATTTAGGAGTTGAGATTCCACTTCAAAATGTACCACTGGTTCAGAAAGAAATTGTCAGAAAATGCCAAAAGGCTGGAAGACCTGTCATCATCGCTACTCAAATGATGGAGAGCATGATCGATAATATGTCGCCAAGTCGAGCCGAGGTTAATGATGTCGCAAACGCTGTAATGGATGGTGCTGACGCTGTCATGCTAAGCGGTGAAACGAGCGTTGGGAAATATCCAATTGAGGTGGTCAAAACCATGTCGAAGATTATTACTCGAGTAGAGGATTATGACGGAATTTATTATCGTGAAATTGAACATGAATCGGATGAGAATCGATATATCACTGACGCCATTTGTCATTCGGCCGTTCGACTGAGCAGCAAGATAAAAGCGAAAGCGATTGTTACCATGACATTCTCCGGTTATACGGCTTTTCGAGTCTCTTCGTATCGTCCAAACTCTTGGATTTTCGTGTTTACTTCAAATTTCAGGATACTCAACATGTTGAGTTTGGTATGGGGGGTTCGCGGATTCTACTATGATAAATTTGTCAGTACTGATCACACGATCGCAGACATAAAATACGAATTGAAAAAAGGAAACTTTCTTAAAGATGATGATCTCCTCATCCACATTGCAAGCATGCCAATTTCCAGCAAAGGAATGTCTAACATGCTTAAGGTCAGTAAAATGAATGAATAATTCCTCTTCGCATACTCGAATTGTTTTCTTGAAGCGGAAATGGGCTTTGAGGGCAAATGCGTTAAATTATCGATTCCTTTTTTGTGTGGCCACATGCCTCCTTCTTGGCATACTTAGCACCCGTGTTTATGCGCAAGAAGTTACCCGATACCGTTCAACAAAGGATGGATCATTCAACGAAAGCTTGGCTAGGCTATCGGGAAATCAACATTCGAACACGCTTAACTGTGCCGTTTCAGGAAAATCCAGCTTGACAATTGAACATAAGGTTTCAAGTGCATGCAGCGATTTTGAGGTTTACGGAGACGCAGAAGTATTTATCATTAATGCAGGTCAGTTATACTTGGAGAATAATTTAGAGCTTTATGGCAGTGCTCATTTCCTCGTTGATGAAAACACAACGCTGCATATAGCTGGAAATTTGTCCATTTCGGGTAACGCAGATCTAATCGTTGATGGTAATATAATTGTTGATGGCAACATTACGGTAAGTGGCGAAGGGAGTGTTTGCGGCAAAGGCAGCGCGAAAGCATCAGGGACCATAGCGGGTCCGGGCTGGTGTTATGCTCTCAATCTAGCACCTCAGGAGTTATTGGCACTTAAAGCCGAGCTCGATAGCAACCAAAACGTTCATCTATCATGGGAGACTCCAACCATTTCATCATCGGATTATTTCTTAGTAGAGCGCTCGCCAAATGGCATGTCCTTTTCTGTAGTTGCCAAAATCCCATCAAATCGTACTGAAGCAAACAATAAGACCGTTTCATTTACCGATTCACCTATTATTTACGGCACATACTACTACCGTATATCCCATTTTTCCAAAAATGGAAGTGCGAAAGCGAATGAATTGATTGCCGTATCACTCTTCGATAATCGAACCGATTATTGTGAACTCGAGATTATCCCAAATCCGTGCATTCCATATTGTGAAGCGCGGATCATCAATTGTCCGGAAGGGAACTTCAAAACCCAAATTTTGGATGCGAGTGGAAACATTGTACCCGAATTGATACCAAGCCTAGATGATGGCGATAATATATCCTATCACATCAATACGGAAAACTTTCTGCTTCCTGGCGTTTACATCATCAATAGTGTAAACGATAAAACTCGACTCACCAAAAAAGTAATTGTGAAATGAGGCCTAGGATTCTATTATCATGTTTCTACATCTTGTTGATGTTAGCTTCATGCAATGGAGATCCAAAGCAAGATAGATCGACATTGAGCCAAGACTCGATGAAGCGCGAACGTCCAATTATTCACTCCGATTCTGCTCGAATCATATCCTTGCCGACACCGATGCAGATTCCGGCCCTTTTAAGAAACACACACGCCATTTACAATAAGGATGTACTCTTCCCCCTGGTTAAAGAAGATAAATCCTTCTTTAAGTCGAATGTGCTCTTTGGTATGTACATGATCGATTTATCATATGCCGGGGCCTATGAAGACCATCAAACCGCGGCAGACTATTTCATTAAATGTAAAGATTTGGGTGACGACATGGGGCTCGGCCTAACCATAGAAACCAAGCTTGTTAGTCGCTTTGAAAAAAATATTGAACGGCCTGATTCACTTGGTCGAATAATACTAGAAATGTATAGCCTTGGTCATGCCTACTTCAACGAAAACGACAAAGAAGGTGTTGGATTGGTAATAGTTATGGGATGCCTATTCGAAGGTCTACATCTTGGATTTGAACAAGCAAGAAATCACGACCTTGTCTTGTTTCTACATATTCTTAGTCAGCATAAACAATATACGTCAAACCTATTGTACACGCTAGACGGTTACGAGATTCCCAATGAAATACAACATGAGTACAATTTACTACTAAGATTGGATGCCGAGTTCAGCCAACTTAACCCGCCATCGGCTTACGAGTTAAAAACAAATCAAGCTACGTCACAAGACATCAATGAGGATGTCATTACTGAAATGAAACTCATTGTTCAAGAATTCAGAGGCTCTATTTTTATCTAGTTCGATTCAGTTCTCCATTTTTGTCTCATGAACAGACGTGTTACAGGAATCGGGGGAATATTCTTCAAATCAAAAAACCCAAGCGAATTGAAGAACTGGTATTCCAAACATCTCGGCATTAACTCAGATCAATACGGAAGCAAATTTGTTTGGCGAGCTGCCCAAGGAAAAGAAGACCTACTTACAACTGTGTGGAGTCCCATGCCAGCTGACACCACTTATTATAAGCCAAGCGAGCGTAGTTTCATGATCAATTATCGCGTAGAAGATTTGGTTGAACTGCTTAAAGTGCTTAAAAAGGAAGGTGTTGAGCAAGTGGGGGAAATGGAAACCTTTGAATACGGAAAATTTGCATGGATACTCGATCCTGACGGGACTAAAATTGAACTTTGGGAGCCAAACGATGAATTTCTATTTCATGAGGAACCTATGATCAAAGCAGAATAATGAAGGCTTCACCAAAAATTTTGGTCATCAGCAATTACAGCGGTGCCTTAAACCCGATTCGGCCAGAGGCTGAAATATTCATTGGCTTAATTAAGCAGGGTTTCGACATTACGCTGATCTCCCCCGAAGGAGGTGAATACCCCGCAAAATTTCGAGCACTCGGAGCGGAAGTGATCAATTATGACTTTGATAAAAAAATTGACCCCAAGGGGATGTCTTTGATCAAGTCTACGACCAAAAGAAAGGGCATAAACATCATACACGCGTTTAACAGCAAAGCGCTTGTAAACGTGATCTTAGCAATGCTCACCAGTCCGGTAAAAATTGTTGCCTATAGGGGTTTTACAGGAAATGTCTTTTGGTATGACCCATCTTGTTATGTTTCCATTTTAAACCCAAGAATTGACCGAATGGTGGTCATCGCTGAAAGCATTCGACAAATGCTCATAGATAACGGAATGCCCAAACATCGACCCGTTACCATTAAAAAAGGACATCATCCCGAATGGTATAAGGATATTGAAGCTGCGGATTTAACTGAATTCAACTTACCTGCTGGGGCAATGGTTTGCTCCTTTGTCGCTAACCACCGGCCAAAAATGAAAGGTCTTCATGCGTTGATCCGTGCTATGTCGCTTCTAAAGCCGGACGAAGTCGTTTATCTTTTAGTTATGGGTTCAGAGATGGACAAAAAAGACATCAAAAAACTCGTGGCTAAATCTCCGCACCCAGAGCGCATCATTTTCACTGGATTCAGAAAAGATGCTTCAAGCTTGGTTAAAGCTTGCGATATATCTATTTCCACCTCCCTTTATGGAGAGGCAACTCAAAAAGCGATGATAGAGGCTATGTTTTTAGGGCAACCAGTTATCATAAGCAACATTCCGGGCAATAAAGGCATGGTTGAAGATGGTGTAGGTGGATATATTATTGAACCCGGAAACGAACAGTCTATAGCCAGCGCCCTATCCAAATTCTATAATCAGCCTGAGAAGCGATCGACTATGGGATTAGCAGCCAAAGCACACATCGAATCCTTCCTTTCACATGAAACGACCATTCAGGAATATGGAAAGTTATATCAGTCTTTAATCAACAATGCCGACTAATTTGGTCAAATTTGAAAAGTGAATGCGTTTCAATACATACGAGCTTTTGCCATACCAAGCATCACCATTTTCAGCCTAACATTCAAAGGATATTTCAGCTACTCAACCATTCTTATAGCATTTGGATTAATCCCGTTTTTAGAGCTTTTCATGAAGCCAAACCCTGCAAACGTAAACTTGGAGGAAGAAAAAGAAAGGCTATCCGATAAGAACTTTGATAGAATTCTATACGGTGTTTCTAGCATTCATTTAGTCACCTTAGGTTACTTTTTTTGGATAATAGGTTCGGAAATGAATCTCTACGAACGTATTGGGATGACTCTTTCAATGGGCGTTCAATGTGGGGCTATAGGCATCAATGTGGCCCACGAATTGGGCCATAGAAAGAACAATTTCGAACAAACTCTTGCCCGTATTATGCTAGCTACTTCCCTTTACATGCACTTTATAGTTGAGCATAATAAGGGCCATCATAAATATGTGGCAACACCAAAAGACCCCGCTACAGCTAGGCTGAACGAAACCATTTATCATTTCTGGGTGCGCTCTATCGTTTATAGCTTTTTATCGGCATGGGAAATCGCCAAAAATGACGCTTCGAAGAAAGGATTCAAAACCTTGAG